>Ga0116184_10000264_pt1 | contig 64571 bp, 41 predicted proteins | sample AD_JPNNA5_MetaG_FD_89886 | JGI IMG/M metagenome (GOLD analysis project Ga0116184, IMG submission 89886) | Active sludge microbial communities of municipal wastewater-treating anaerobic digesters from Japan - AD_JPNNA5_MetaG | ecosystem: Engineered > Bioreactor > Anaerobic > Digestate | place... | reverse complement strand
GCGCACTCGACGCCCCCAAAGCCGAAGCCGCCAAAGCCGACCACCCCCCACCCCCTCACCCCCCTCCTCCCCCACTCCCCCCCACCCCCACGCCTACACTCCCCCTCACCCTGGCAGAAATCGAGAGCCTTATCGAGACGGCGCTCAGAGATCCGGTAGAAGAAGTACGCCTCGCCGCGCAGACCGCCAGGCGGATGATGGCAGGCGTCTCTATATCCGACTTTAGAAAGAAGGAGGAAGTTATGCTTTCTGCGATTGAGAAGATCATTTTCCTCAAAGAAGTCCCGTTTTTCCAGGGGATGACCATTGACCAGCTCAAAATTCTGGCGAATGTCTGCGAGGAAGAGATGTTTGAGGAAGACCAGCGCGTTTACAACAACAATGATCCAGGCGGCGTACTGTACGTTGTGGTCAGCGGGCGCGTGGGCATCGAGCAAGAGAAGCGCACCGGCTCTTTCGCGCGCCTGGCGACCATTGAGGCACACTCCTACTTCGGTGAGGCCAACTTCTTCGACAACAGCCCGCACACCACCTCCGCCGTCGCCATCCAAGACACGCTCACGCTGCGCCTGCGCCGCGAACCGCTCATCGCCCTGGCGCGCCAGAACCCAGAGATGTCGCTGGCGCTGATCAACGTCCTCAGCGAACGCCTGCGCGAATCCAACGACCGCATCGCCGAACTGACCCGCGCCCGCCCGCGCCAGCTCAACAAACTGTTCGATCAATACGATCAATAAAACGTGAAACGTAAAACGTAAACTATAAAACGTAAAATGTAAAAGCTGTTTTACGTTTTACGTTTTACGCCTTGCGTTATGGCAGTGTCAAAATGACCATTTCGACTGAAACGCCCTGGCAGGAGATATCACGCGACTTCCCCGCGCCGACCCCGCTTGCCATTGCGAAACCCGGCTTGGCTTCCGCCGAGACATCCCGCGCAACGTATATGGCCGCGCTCGCGCCAGACCTGACCGCTGCGCTGCACGATTTTGCGCGCCGACACGCCCTCAACGTGACGACGCTCTTTCAAGGCGCGTGGGCGCTGCTCCTCAGCCGTTATAGCGGCGAAACGGAGGTCGTCTTTGACGTCGCTATGGCGCCGGGCAAGGTCTTTGCTATGCGCGTTCTGGTCGCGCCGGAGCAGACGGCGCTAACCTGGCTCGCGGCGCTGCAAACCGGCATCGCGGCGGCACGTTGGCGCCCGGCGACCACGGAGCAGCCCCACTTCGAGACGCTGCTCGCCTTTGGGGCGTCCGCCCCCGTCGACGTCCCTTTCGCGCTCACCGTTGATGACAACCTGCGCCTGCGCTGCGACTATGCAGCCGCTCGCTTCGAGGCCGCCGCGGTGGAGCGGATCTTCGGCCATTGCCAAACGCTGCTTGGCGGCCTGATCGCAGCGCCAGAACAACCGCTCAAGGCCCTGCCGATGTTGACCGAGGCCGAGCGCCAGCAGCTTCTCGTCGCCTGGAATGACACCGCCGCCGACACCGGCTATCTTGGGCAGTGCATCCACCGCCGCTTTGAGCGCCAGGCCGCACAGACGCCGGACGCCGTCGCTGTGGTCTACGCCGAACCGGGCCAGCCACGGCAAACCTTGACTTACCGCGAACTGAACGCCCGCGCCAACCAACTGGCGCGCCACCTGCGCGCGCGCGGCGTCGGCCCGGAGGTTCCCGTGGGGATGTGCGTCACGCGCTCGACGGCGATGCTCGGGGGGATGCTCGGCATCCTCAAGGCCGGCGGCGCTTACGTCCCCATTGACTCCGCCTACCCGCCCGACCGCCAGGCGTTTATGCTCGCCGACACGCAGACGCCCATCCTGCTGACCGAATGCGCGCTACTGAACACGTTACCGATGACCGAAGCGCGACTGATCTGCCTGGATGCCGACTGGCCCGCCATCGCCGCCCACGTCGACGCCAACCTCGACGGCGGCGCGCAGGGCGACAACCTGGCCTACATCATCTACACCTCCGGCTCCACGGGACGGCCCAAAGGCGTGGAAATCACGCATCAGAGCGTGATCAACCTTGTGGAAGCCACACGCCCGGTCTTCAATTTCGCTGCGGATGATGTGTGGACGGTGTTCCATTCGTATGCCTTCGACTTTTCGGTGTGGGAAATCTGGACGCCGTTGCTCTGCGGCGGACGGCTGGTGATCGTACCGCAAGCCGTCACGCAGTCGCCGACGGCGTTCCTGGCGTTACTGCGCAGCGAAAGCGTCACCGTCGTCAACCAGACGCCGTCGGCGCTGCAACGCCTGCTTGACCTCTACAACGTTGCCGAGCCGCTGCCCCTGCGCCTGATCTGTTGCGGCGGCGAGGCGATGCCGCGCGCCCTGGCGCAGCGTGTGCTGGCGTGGGACATCCCGCTGTGGAATTTCTACGGCCCCACCGAATCCACGGTATGGGCCGCTTGCGGGCAGGTCACGACGCCCGGCGACACGCCGACGGTCCCCGTCGGACGCCCGCTCAGCAACATCCGCCTGTATATCCTCGCCCCATACCAGAACCCCGTCCCCGTCGGCGTGCCCGGCGAACTGCACATCGGCGGCGTGGGACTGGCGCGCGGCTACTTCAACCGCTCGCAGCTCACCGCCGAGAAGTTTGTCCCCGATCCCTTCTCAACCAAACCGGGCGCGCGGCTCTACAAAACCGGCGACGCGGCCCGTTATCTGGAAGACGGCAGCATCGAATTCCTGCAACGGTTGGATACGCAGGTGAAAATCCACGGCTTCCGCGTCGAACTGGGCGAAATCGAGAGCGCACTCGCCAGCCATCCTGCTGTGCGCGAGGCCGTGGTGGTCATCCGCCCCGGCAGCGACGGCGACCACCGCCTCATCGCCTACTGGACCGCCGCCCACCCCTCCGCCGACGCGCCGACGACCAGCGACCTGCACGAGTTCCTCACACAACGCCTGCCGGCGTATATGATTCCCGCCGTCTTCGTCCACCTTGACGCGCTGCCGCTGACGCCCAACGGCAAAATTGACCGCCAGCGCCTCCCCGCGCCCGATACGACCCGCCCCACCCTCAGCACGGCCTACGTTCCGCCGCGCACAGAGGCCGAAGCGACCCTGGCGCGCATCTGGGCGAACGTCCTGCAAGTGACGCAGGTCGGCATCCACGATAACTTCTTCGAGTTGGGCGGCGATTCGATCCTGAGCCTGCACATCATCGCCGAGGCGCGCGAAGCCGGGCTGCACCTCACCGTGCAGCAACTCTTTGAATTCCAGACCATCGCCGCGCTCGCCGCCTCCCTGCTCCCTCCCGCGCCCACTCCCCCGCCCACCGCCGGCGTTTATCCCGACGTGGACCTGACGCCAGAGGAACTGGAGGCCGTGCTGATCGAACTTGGCGACATCATCCCCACAAAGGAGGTTGTGGCCGGTCTATGACCGAGCCACCAGTAGTTTTCTATGAACCCACTCGACAACCTCGAAGCCATCTACCCGCTCTCCACAATGCAGCAGGGGATGCTGTTTCATACGCTCTATACGCCCGAATCGGGCGTTTATTTTGAACAACTGTGCTTCACCCTCCACGGCGACCTCGACGTTGCCGCGTTCGAGCGCGCGTGGCAACGCCTCATCGAACGCCACCCGGCGCTGCGCACCGTCTTCGCGTGGGAGAAGCGCGATAAGCCGCTGCAAGTCGTGCGGCGGCGCGCCAGCCTCCCGTGGACAACCGACGACTGGCGCGCGCTCTCACCCGACGCGCAGCGAAGTCAGCTTGCAGACTGGCTCAAAGCTGACCAGGCGCGCGGCTTCGATCTGCACCAGGCTCCGCTGATGCGCGTGACGCTCTTCCGCCTGAGCGATGCGACGTGGCGCTGCGTGTGGAGCTTCCACCACCTGCTGCTCGACGGGTGGAGCCTGTCGCTGGCGCTCAAGGACGTGTTCGCCTTCTACGAGGCGGAACGCCGGGGCGTGGACTTGTCCCTGCCGCCGTCGCGCCCGTACCGCGACTACATCGCCTGGCTACAAGCGCAAGATATGACGCAAGCCGAGCGTTTCTGGCGCGACACGCTGGTTGGGTTGACCGCGCCCACGCCGCTTCACGTCCGGCGCGCGGGAGAAGCAGACCCCGCCGCGGACGATTACGCCGAGCAGCGGTTGCGCCTGTCCGCCGCGACAACCACGGCGCTGCACACCTTCGCCCGCCAGCAGCGTGTGACGCTCAACACGGTCATCCAGGGCGCGTGGGCCGCGCTGCTGAGCCGTTACAGCGGCGAAACGGACGTGCTCTTCGGTGCGACGATTGCCGGGCGGCCCGCCGCGCTGGACGGCGTGGAAGCGATGGTCGGGCTGTTCATCAACACCTTGCCCGCGCGCGTCCACGTGCCTGACGACGCAGCGCTCGGCCCGTGGCTGCAAACACTGCAAGCGCAGCAAGCCGCCGCCCGCCACTACGAATACGCGCCCCTCGTCGAAATCCAGCGGTGGAGCGACATCCCGCAAGGACAGCCGCTCTTCGAAACGCTGCTCGTCTTCGAGAACTACCCCGGCGAGGCGGACGTCCAACCGGCAGACCCGCGCCTCACGCTCGCCGATATGGTCACGCTGGAAAAGACGAATTACCCGCTCACGGTCATCGTCGCGCCGGGCGCGGAATTGGGGCTACGCCTCAGCTACCGCCAGCAACACTTCGACGCGGCGACCATCAGCCGGATGCTCGGACACCTGCGCACGCTGCTGGAGGGGATGCTCGCCGCGCCGCAAGGGCGGGTGGGCGAGCTGCCGTTGCTGACGGCTGCCGAGCGGGAGCAACTGCTCGGCGCGTGGAACGACACGCGCACGGATTATCCCCGCGACACGCCCATCCACCGGCTGTTCGAGGTGCAGGCCGCGCAGACGCCAGACGCCGCGGCGCTCAGCTTCGCGGGGGCGTCGCTGACCTACGCTGAACTTAATCGCCGGGCCAACCGCCTGGCGCGTCATCTGCGCGCCCTGGGCGTGGGGCCAGAAATCGGCGTCGGCGTGTACGTCGAGCGTTCGCTGGAGATGATCGTGGGCGTGCTGGGCATCCTCAAGGCCGGCGGGGCCTACGTGCCGCTCGATCCTACCTATCCGCAGGAACGCCTCGCGTTTATGATCCACGACACTCAGTCGCCGGTCATCTTGACGCACACACAGTTGGTGGGAAAGTTCCCCTCCTATGCGGGTCAGGTCGTCAATCTCGATGATGACGTGTGGACGAAATATCCAGACACCAACCTTGACGGTGGCGCATCCGCCGACAGCCTGGCCTACGTGATGTACACGTCCGGTTCGACAGGGATGCCCAAAGGGACGAGCATCGTCCACCGTGCGGTGGCGCGGCTGGTCAAAAACACGAACTTCGCCAGCCTGACCGCCGCTGAGACGTTCCTCCAACTGGCGACGCTCTCCTTCGACGCCTCGACGCTGGAAATCTGGGGCAGCCTGCTCAACGGCGGGAAATTGGTCATCTTCCCGGCGCACAAGCCGTCGCTTGACGAGCTGGCGCGGTTCATCGAAGAACAACACATCACGACGTTGTGGCTCACAGCGGGGCTGTTCCACCAGATGGTGGACGCCTTCCCGGAAAGCCTGCGCTGCGTCCGCCAACTGCTGGCGGGCGGCGATGTGCTCTCTGTCGCGCACGTGCGGCAGATGCTCAACCTGCTCCCGCCAGGACACACGCTCATCAACGGCTATGGCCCCACCGAGAACACAACCTTCACGTGCTGCTACCCGATGCACTCGCCTGCCGCCCTCGCTGGTGCTGAATCACAATCCAGCACCGTCCCCATCGGACGGCCCATCGCCAACACGCAGGTCTACATCCTGGATCGGGCGATGCGGCCTGTGCCCATCGGCGTGCCCGGCGAGTTGCACATCGGCGGCGACGGGCTGGCGCGCGGCTACTGGCGGCAGCCGGCATTGACCGCCGAGCGCTTCGTCCCCCACCCCTTCAGCGGCGAACCGGACGCACGGCTTTACAAAACCGGCGATCTGGCCCGCTATCTGCCCGACGGCAACGTGGAATTTCTGGGACGGCTGGACAATCAGGTGAAAATTCGCGGCTATCGCGTTGAGCCGGGCGAAATCGAGGCGCGCCTGGAGCAACACCCGGCGGTGCAAAACGCCGTCGTGGTGGCCCGCGAGGACATCCCCGGCGACAAGCGGCTGGTGGCCTACGTCGTGCCACAGCCCGGCCAGCAGCCCACCGCTGATCTCCTGCGCGAGGCGCTACAAAGCGCGCTGCCCGATTATATGACGCCGTCTGCTTTTGTGCTGCTGGACGCCTTCCCCTTGACGCCCAACGGCAAGGTGAATCGCAGCGCGCTCCCCGCCCCCGATTGGACGCACGCCGCCGCGACCTACACCGCGCCGCGCACCACCGCCGAAGAGATGCTGGCGGGAATCTGGCAGGAGGTGCTGGGCGTGCCGCAGGTGGGCATCCACGATAACTTCTTCGCGTTGGGCGGGCACTCGCTGCTGGCGACCCGCGTGATCTCTCGCGCGCAACAGGCGTTTCAGGTCGCCATCCCCCTGCGCGCCATCTTCGAGGCGCCGACCGTGGCGGGGTTGGCATCCGCCATCGAAGCCATCCTCATCCGCGAGATTGAGGCCCTCAGCGACGCAGACGCCCAGGCAGTGAACGATGACTGACATCCGTGAAGCCGTGCAGGGCACCACGGCGCGCAACACGCTCTCTCCGGCGCAACGCGCGTTGCTCGAAAAGCGTCTGCGCGGAGTGACGGCGCGGGTGACGGCGATTCCGCGCCGTACCGGCGCCGGCCCGGCCCCCCTCTCCTTCGCCCAGCAACGGATGTGGTTCCACGAGCAACTGGAACCAGGCCAGCCCACGTACAACATTCCCATCGCCGTGACGTTGAGCGGCCCCCTGGACAGCGCCGCGCTGGAAGGCAGCCTGAACGCGGTGGTGCAGCGGCACGCCAGCCTGCGCACCACGTTCGTCGCGGTGGAGGGCGAACCGGTGCAAATCGTCGCGCCAACGTTGTGGATACCGCTCGCTGTCACAGATGTAGCGTCGCTGTCCAGCGCCGACGTTGAGGCGCAACTCGTCGCGGAGGCGCGCGCGCCTTTCGATCTGGCGCAAGGACCGCTACTGCGCGCCCGGTTGCTGCGCCGTGCTGAGACGGAGTGCATATTGCAGTTGACCTTTCACCATATCATCTTCGATGGTTGGTCGTTGGGCATCTTTTTCCGGGAACTCGGTGCTTTTTATGCGGCGCGCGTCACGGGGCAGACGCCGACGCTGCCCGCGCTGCCCATCCAGTACGAGGACTTTGCCGTGTGGCAACGTGAATGGCTGCCAGGCGAAACCTTACAGCGCCAGCTTGCTTATTGGAAAAAGCGGTTGAGCGGCGCGTTGCCGGTCCTCCAGCTTGCCACCGACCGTCCCCGTCCGTCCATACAATCCCACAATGGCGCCCTGTACCATTTCGTTCTGCCCGACACACTCTATGCCGAGATGCGGGCGTTCGCCCAACGCGAAGGCGTCTCGCTCTTTATGCTGTTGTTGGCGGCTTTTGAGGTGCTGTTGTATCGTTACACCGGACAGACGGATATGCTCATCGGCGCACCCATCGCCAACCGCACCCGCAGCGAAACGGAGGGGCTGATCGGCTTCTTCGTCAATACATTGGCGCTGCGCGGCGACCTTTCCGGCGACCCCACGTTCGGCGAGCTTTTACAGCGGGCGCGCCAGAGTGCGCTCGAAGCCTATGAACATCAGGACTTGCCGTTCGAGCGGTTGGTCGAGGCGCTGCAACCGGAACGCGATCTGAGCCGCAACCCGCTCTTTCAGGTGATGTTCGTGTTCCACAATGCCGGCGATTTTGCCCTGCATCTGCCGGGCATCCAATCCACGTACCGCGTCGTGGATAGTCGCACGGCGATCTTCGATCTGACCCTCACCTGCGAAGAGACAGATGCAGGGTTGCGAGGATACTTCGAGTACAACACGGATTTGTTCGATGCGGAGACGATGCGCCGGATGGCCAGACACCTGGCAACACTGTTGCAAGGCAGCGTGACGAATCCCGATGAACGGATCGCCACGCTACCGCTGTTGACCGAGGCTGAAAGGCAGCAGCTTCTCGTCACCTGGAACGCTACAGCGGTGAACTATCCGCAGGATCATTGCGTCCAACACGGGTTCGCGCAACAGGCGGCCCAGACGCCCGAGGCTGTCGCGGTGGTCTACGGAGCGCAGCGCTTCACGTATCGCCAGATCAACGCACACGCCAACCAACTGGCGCGTTATCTGCACAGGTTGGGTGTCGGCCCGGAAACGTTGATCGGCCTGTATGTAGAGCGCACACCCGAAGCGGTGATCGGCATACTCGGCGTGCTGAAGGCTGGCGCTGCCTATCTGCCGCTCGATCCCACCTATCCCCCGGCGCGCACAGCCTTTATGCTGGACGACGCGAAAGTCGCCATCCTGTTGACCCAGGCGCACCTGGTCGCCACCCTGACGGCGCCGCCCGCCCACACGATCTGCCTGGATGGCGATTGGCCGCTCATCGCCCAGGAAAGCGCGGAGAATATCACGTATCCAGTTACGCCGGACAACCTGGCATACGTCATCTACACATCCGGCTCTACGGGACAGCCCAAAGGCGTGATGGTGACACACCGGGGACTCAACAACTATCTCCAGTGGTGCACGCGCGCTTACGATGTAGGTGGCGGGCAAGGCGCGCCGGTGCACAGCGCGCTGAGCTTCGATCTGACGATCACCAGCCTGTTTCCGCCGCTCCTGGTGGGACGCAGCCTCACGCTGCTGCCCGAAACGCCGGGCGGCGAGGCGCTCGGTGAGGCATTGCGCCGCGCGCGCGACTTCAGCCTGGTCAAACTGACCCCGGCGCACCTCGACATCCTCAGCCAGCTCGTGCCGGAGGACGCGATGGCCGGCCGGACGCGGGCGTTCATCATCGGTGGCGAGGCGCTGCGGGGCGAAAGTCTCACCGTCTGGCAGACCCACGCGCCGGAGACCCGCCTGATCAACGAGTATGGCCCGACTGAGACGGTGGTGGGCTGCTGCGTCTATGAAGCGCCACGGGACAGACGCATCACAGGCGCGGTCCCCATCGGGCGGCCCATCGCCAACACGCAACTCTACATCCTGGATCCACAGGGACAGCCGGCGCCCATCGGCGTGCCCGGTGAACTGTACATCGGCGGGGATGGCGTCGCGCGCGGGTATCTCAATCGCCCGGCGCTGACGGCGGAGCGCTTCGTCCCTGACCCCTTCGGCAAGACACCCGGCGGACGGCTCTACCGCACCGGCGACCTGGCCCGCTATCTGCCCGACGGGAACATTGAATACCTGGGCCGCATGGATCAGCAGGTCAAGGTACGCGGTTACCGCGTCGAACTCGGCGAGATTGAAGCGGAATTGCTCAAGCAGCCGTTTGTCCAGGCCGCCGCCGTCGTCGTGGTGAAAGACACGGCAGGACACTATCAACTGGTCGCCTACATCGTCCCAGAGAAAGGCATCCCGGTGAGCGGCGACGCCCTGCGCGAGGAACTGCAACAGACGTTGCCGGGTTATATGGTGCCCACGCATTATGTGATGCGCGACACTTTGCCCTTAACGCCCAACGGGAAAATCGATCACCGGGCGCTCGCGGCGCTGGGCAACGGGCAGATTGCCACGTCGGCCACCTACGTCGCGCCGCGCACTATGCGCGAACGGCAAATCGCCGCGATTTGGGCGGATGTGTTGGGCGTGGAACAGGTGGGCATCTACGATAACTTCTTTGAACTGGGCGGACATTCGCTGCAAGCGGTGCAGGTTGTGTCGAAGATCACGACGGCGCTGCACTGTCCGCTTTCGGTCAAGACGCTCTTTCTGCATCCGACAGTGGCGATGCTCACGAACGCGCTCCAACCCGCGCCGCCGGCGTTGGTGGCGACGCAATCGCCAACCACGCTGCCCGCCGCGCCATTCCTCACCATCGAACAACGCTCGCTGCTGTCGCTGTTCGCCATCGGCAAGATACAGGCTGTGGATTCGGCGACGCTAGGATATCTCGATCACACGGAAGCGGCGCGGGATGCGCTGCTCCGCAAGCAAGTTGACCATCTCCCACTCTTGACCAACATCATCGAAACCGAGCTGGGACGCATCGGCATTATTTTGCTGCCGCGCTTCGATAGCGAGTTGTACCACGATCAAGACGACCTCGTCAACACGATCATTGAGGCGCTGACCCTGGCGCGGCATCTCGGCGCGCGCACGGTCTCCCTCGCCGGGTTGATTCCATCGGCAACGGAGTATGGGCGCGCCGTGGCGGCCAGCGCCGCCTATTCGCCGCAGCTTCCCGCCATCTCCACCGGCCACGCGACGACGTCCGCCGCCGTGGCCTTGACCGTCGAGCGCATTCTGCAGGAAAGCGGGCGCACCATGGCGCAGGAATGTCTCGGCGTGCTTGGCTTGGGGTCTATCGGGCTGGCCTCGCTGCGGCTGTTGCTCAAAGTTCTGCCGCATCCTGACGCGATTCTCCTGTGCGATCTCTACAGCAAACGCGCGGCGCTGGACGACATCCGCCGGGAGATCCTCACGGACTTTGGGTTTACGGGCAATGTGTACGTGCTCGAAGCTCGCCAACAGCTTCCGCCGGAGTTTTACACGGCGACGTTGATCTTGGGCGCGACCAACACCGCCGATGTCCTCGACATTGCGCGCGTACAACCAGGGACGCGCATCGTTGACGATTCCAGCCCGCACTGTTTCGCGTCGGCGCAGGCGATCCAACGTTGGCAGCAACATGGCGACATTCTATTCACCGAGGGCGGTGTGGTGAAATCGCCCCATCCCATCCACGAAATCATGTATTTGCCTGAGTTTCTGGCCGACGTTTTCGCCGGTTATGCGCGGCGCAACCCGTTCGACATCACAGGCTGCATCCTCTCCGGGCTGCTCTCGGCGCGCTTCGACGAACTCACGCCGACAGTGGGGATCGTCGCCGTCGAAGACAGCGTGAAGCATTACCACGCGCTGAAAGCCCTGGGGTTTCAGGCAGCCGATTTCCACAGCGAGCAGTACACGTTGGAAGCCGAGCTGGTGCATGATTTTCGGCGGCGTTTTGGCGGAAAACGGCGCTCAAACTAAATGCGGAGGCGACAAATATGGATTCGACCGACGATACGACCCCGTACAAAGTGGTCGTCAACCACGAAGAGCAATACTCGATTTGGCCGGCCGACCGGGACACCCCCCTCGGCTGGCGCGACGCTGGGAAAACCGGCCTTAAGGCTGAGTGTCTAGCCTACATCGAAGCAGTGTGGACCGATATGCGCCCGCTTAGCATCAGACGACAATTGGAGACACAAGCGGCTTGAGTCTGTTCACTCTCGCTTACAGCGGAGCCTGCGCCCTGCGCCCCCGTCCCCGGGGGCGCGTTGCGCGGTCGCTGCGGCTGAAAACTATGCTTGCCGCCCGGCCATACCCGCCCCCGAGACGGGGGCGGTGAGCGTGTGTCAAAGGAGACGGGGGTGGTGAGCGTGTGTCAAAGGAGACGGGGGCGGTGAGCGTGCGTCGAAGAGCGTCAGACGACAATTGGAGACACAAACGGCTTGAGTCTGTCGTAAACTGAGTACAATATCAGTAGTTGTGGGCACAGTGTTGTTGTCGCCATCCCGCGACGAGGAAAGGATAGGATTATGAATAATATATGCTTATGGAAACGAGTCATTCATCTCATACTTATAGTGGCAATCGGCCTCACCGCCTGCGGCGGCGGCGCTACCCCGCCAACGCCCGAACCGACTGTCGCACCCACCGCGGCGAGCAAGCGGGGCATCGGCGGGACGCTGCGGATGCAATACTGGGAGGCGTCTACGACGCTCAACCCGCACTTGACCCTGAGCATCAAAGACTGGGAAGCCGCGCGCATCACTTACGAACCGCTCGCCAGCTATGACGAGAACGGCGAGTTGGTGGCCTTCCTGGCGCTGGAAATTCCTTCGCTGGAAAACGGCGGCGTCGCGGAAGACGGCAAATCGGTCACGTGGAAGTTGCGGCCCGATGTTTCCTGGTCTGACGGTACGGCGTTTACGGCAGAGGATGTCAAGTTCACCTACGAGTACATCATTGACCCGGCGGTGAACGCGCAATCGGCGTATATTTACGGCAACGTCGAGAACGTTGAGGCGACCGACAGATTCACGGTCAAGATCACCTTCAAAGACGTCACCCCGGCCTGGGCGCTGCCCTTCGTCGGCATTCAGGGCGTCATCCTGCCGAAACATATTTTCTCCGCATACAAGGGGGCGAACGCGCGCGAAGCGCCCGCCAACACGCTGCCGGTCGGCACGGGGCCATATCGCGTCGTCGCGCCGGGGATCAAGCCGCAGGAGGTGCTGCTGCTGGGCACACAGATCGTCGAGACGAACAAAATCGTCTACGAAGCCAACCCCTACTACCGCGAGCCGGATCTGCCCTATTTCAGCAAGATCGAATTGCGCGGCGGCGGCACGGTTGGCGAGGCGGCCCGCCTGGTGCTGCAAGCCGGAGAGGCTGACTATGCGTATTACCTCACCCCCCTGCCCATCGAGGAATTGGAAAAATTGCAAAAGGGCGGCAGCGGTGCTTTGCTGACCAAGTTTGGCTCCAATGTGGAGCGCATCTTGCTCAATCGCACCGATCCCCGGCAGAGCAGTCCGCTCGGTGAACGCTCTAGCCTCGACATCCCCAACCCCTTCTTCAGCGACAAGAGAGTGCGGCAGGCGTTCGCGTATGCCATTGACATGGCGTCTATCGTCGCGCTCTACGGGCCGCTCGGAAGCATGACGCACAACAACCTGGTCGCGCCCTTGCAGTACAATTCCCCCAACGTCTTCTACACGTATGACCCCGAAAAAGCGAAGGCGCTCTTGGATGAAGCCGGTTGGGTTTTGGACCCCGCTACCAACACCCGCAGTCGCAATGGCGTGAAACTGGAAGTGACGCTGCAAGCCCCAGCAGCTACCCAGGGCACGGCGTTGGAACAAACGCAGCAAATCATCAAGGAAAACCTGAGGGCGGTCGGCGTCAATGTCAATCTAAAAATCGTTGATGCCAGCATCATCTTCAGCGACGACCCGGCCTCGAACCCCGATAACTTCTTGCGTTTCACGGCGGATATGCAGATGTTCGGCATCTCCAGCGACAGCCCCGATCCCGGCCCGTATATGCAGTTTTGGACGTGCGAACAGATTCCACAGCAAGCCAACAACTGGTCGGCCGGACTCAACATCGAACGGTGGTGCAATCCAGCGTATGATGCACTGTATCGGCAAGTTATCACCGAAATTGACCCAGAAAAGCGCCAGGAACTCTTCATCCAGATGAACGATATGCTCATCGAAGATGTCGTGATGATCCCGCTGGTGCTGCGCGGCGATGTCTCCGGCGTCAACCACACGCTCGCGGGGGTCGAGCTGACGCCGTGGGATATGAACACGTGGAAGATCAAGGATTGGAGGCGCACACCATGACGACCGAAACCACGCCCACTACCAAGACAAACAACGCTCTGTGGATCGAGAAACTGCCCGGCGTTCGCCTGCTCAAAAACCTGAAAATTGGCAGCAAGCTGACCGTCGGCTTTGGCATCCTGGTGCTGCTGATTTTCGTCAGCGCCGGGGTGAGCTATCTCGGCAGCGACCGCGCCACCCAGGAAATCAACCGGGTGACAGACGTGCGCGCGCCGACGGCGCTCGACGCTTCGCGCGCGCAGGCGGATTTGCTGCTGATGTTGGCGGATGTGCGCGGTTATCTCGCGTTGGGCGACCAGACCTACCGCGATAGCTACGCTCAATCGTCGCGCGCTTTCGAGGCAGACCTGGATCGCCTCTACAGCCAGCTCCAAAACCTGGATGAGACCAACATTCGCCGCTTGATCCGGCTCAAAGTGGCTTACGAGCGATGGGCGGCGTTGCCGGAGATGTTATTCGCCCTGCGCGATGACCAACTCGAACGCGAACCGGCCTACCGCCTCCTGGCAACCGATGGCATCCGCTACGCCGGCGAGGTGCTCATCGCCGTCAACACGCTCATTGACCTGCAAGGTCAGCGCGAACCAACGGCGGAAAACCTGGCGCAGTTGGCAGATATGGCGAAATTCCAGGGCAACTTCGCCGCCATGCTGTCCGCGCTGCGCGGCTACACCACCACCCGCAACCGCATTTACCGGGGCGAATATGAGATCAATCTGGTAGACAACGAGAACGTGTGGGAACGCCTGGAAGGCAAACGCAGCGCGTTGACCGACGGTCAAAAGGAACTTCTCGACACCATTGCCCAGAACCGCGCCGAGTTTCTGAATCTGCCGGAGGACATTTTCAGGGACCTGGAAGGCGAAAGCTGGCGCGAAGACCTCTACCGCTTCAGAACCGAGGCCGTGCCGTTGGCGGATGAAATGCGTCTGCTGCTCGAAGAGATGACCAACGATCAGCAAGATCGGCTCACGGCAGACCTGTCAACCGGGCGGAACGATCTCTCACGCACCAACACACTCATCCTCGGCGGCGGCGTTTTCGCCCTCCTTGTCGGGATCGGGATGGCCTATATCACCCGCGAAACCATCGCCGGCCCGGTGGTGCGCCTCACGAACGTCGCCGAGCGCATCCGCGAGGGCGATCTGGAGGCGCAGGCCAACGTCGAGTCGCGCGATGAAGTGGGCGTGCTGGCGACTACGTTCAACAATATGACCACACAATTGCGGATGACCTTACAGCAGGTGCGCAAAGAGAAACGCCGCGCCGACGACCTGCTGGAAGTCGTCATCCCCATCGGCGTTGACTTGACGACGGAAAAAGACTTCAATCGCTTGCTCGAAAAGATGTTGGTGGAAGCCAAAGACTTCTGCAATGCCGACGCCGGTACGCTCTATTTGATCGAGAAGGAGCTGCTCAAGTTCGTCATCGTGCGCAACGACACGTGGAATATCGCCATGGGTGGCACAACCGGCAATCCCATTACGTATCCGCCTTTGCTGCTGGAAAGCCGCGCTTTCGACGATACCGTGCATAAGGACTACTCCCACGTCGCCACCCAGGTAGCGTTGAGCGGCGTCACCAGCAATATCCCCCAGCACGATCAGACGAGCACCATCGTCGGCGACTACAAAATCGAATCGCTGCTAACCATCCCCCTCAAAAACAGCGCCGGGCAAGTGTTGGGCGTGCTGCAATTGATCAACGCCCAAGAGCCGGGGACGGAGACCCGCATTCCCTTCGACCAGAACTTGCAGCAGATGATGGAGTCGTTCTCGTCGCTGGCGGTCGCCGCCCTGGAAGCATATATCCGTGAGCAGGCGTTGCGCAACCAGATTCAGGAATTACGCATTGAGATTGATCAGGCGAAGAAGGAGCGCCAGGTTGCGGAAATCACCGAGTCCGACTACTTCCAGGGATTGCGGCAGAAGGCCCGCGAACTTCGCAACAGACCGGAATAAAACGTAAAACGTAATCGTCAAGACTTCTAACGTTCTACGCTTTACAGCTTTACGTTTTACGCTTTACGCTGTATTTTATGAACGATCATTTGTATTAACATACACCTTAAGGAGGCCAAGCATGTCAAAAATCGTTTCGATCCATTCGTTCCGTGGCGGTACAGGCAAGTCGAATATCTCGGCAAACGTCGCATCTATGCTCGCCAAAGACGGCAGCCGCGTCGGCGTCGTGGATACCGACATCGCCTCACCAGGCATCCATGTGCTTTTTGGCATGGACGAGGAGGAGATCACCACCTCACTGAACGACTACCTGTGGGATAAGTGCAGTATTGAAGAAACTGCTTATCCCGTCAGTGCGCGCATCGGCAAAGGCGAGGTGTTTACCATCGGCGGCGAGATCTACCTTGTCCCTTCCAGCATCCGCGTAGGCGATATCACGCGCGTGCTCCGCGAGCGATACGACGTGGGACTGCTCAATGACGGTTTCAACGCCTTGATTGACAAATTGAACCTGGATTATCTGATCATAGACACCCATCCCGGCCTGAACGAAGAAACGCTGCTCTCCGTCGCCATCTCGGATGTGCTCATCATCGTCCTGCGCCCTGACCAACAGGACTTCCAGGGCACCGCTGTCACCGTGGACGTGGCGCGTAAATTGGAAGTACCGCATCTGTTCCTGGTGATCAACAAAGCGTTGACCTCCTACGATTTAGACGCGCTGCGCAAACAGGTCGAGGGTATCTACGATAGCAAAGTCGCCGCCATCCTCCCGTTGTCGGAAGATGTCGCGCGCCTGCAATCCTCCGACATTTTCGCGCTGCGCTACCCGGATCACCCCTTCACCAAGAACATTCAGAACATCGTCAACCTCATCAAAGCGGTGTAGGAGCTGCGCCATGATTTGCCATAAATGTGGTGCACCGGCGATAGGTATTTGCAAATTTTGCGGTCGAGGTGTCTGTAAAGAGCATCATTCCACCTCCCTGCCAACCATTATGGCTATGTATCTGGGAAGAAACAATACCCCGAAAGCGGTGGTCGTCTCCAATGTGCTGTGGTGCGGTGAGTGTCAGCCGCAGCCGGAGCCTATCGAAATGCCGGAGTTCTTCTAGGAGGTTGTGCAATGGGCATTTTTAGTTCACTATCAAAGAAAATCGAAGAACGCCAGGAAGGCATCAAACCCTCCGATCTGCTGGAACTGCCGAAGTCATTGCGCAGCTTGATGCTGGCAATCAATCGCATGAAGACGCTCACCGTAGAAGGCGCTGCCGCTCAGGTCGGACAGTCGGTCGAGGATACCCAACGTGACCTGGATATGCTCGTCGAAAAGGGCTATCTGCAATATGACCCCATGAACCACGAGTATCGAGTGCGGTACGGGCGACTGACGCCCCAAAATGTTCCCGGCAGCCTATGGGCTGCGCTGGACGACAAGACCAAAGAGCCGTAACTATCAGGCCAGACAAGGTCACGTTGTTGCGCGATCTTGTCTGGCTTCTTGTGAGGTGTCCGATGAATCTACTGGCTATTCTTCTGGCTGCCGGAATCCCGGCGATATTCTTACTCATCATCTACACCCAGGACTTGTACGCCTCGCGCACGTTCCGGCTGGTGCTGATCTGCTTCGCGTGGGGCGCGCTCGGCGGCGTGGGATTGTCGTTCCTCTTCAACAGCTACGTTGCCTATCCCATCATTAAAAATAACGGTTGGAGTATGCTCCTGCTCTATGTGCTCTTTGCGCCCATCGCCGAAGAAATCACCAAATCGCTCGCCCTGCTCTACGTCTCCCGGCGGCCTGAATTTACCTATTTCGTGGATGGGGCGATCTACGGATTCGCGGGCGGCATTGGCTTCTCCATCGTCGAAAACTTCATCTACCTCAGCCAGAATCCGAGGATGGGCGTCACGCTGGCGGTGTCGCGCGCTTTTTCCACGTGCTTGATGCACGGCACAGCCGCCGGACTGGTGGGCATCGCCATCGGGCGGGTGCGCTTCCAGCAACGCGCAGGTAAGAGCCTGGGGCTGCTCGGTGGCTGGCTCAGCGCAATCCTCCTCCACGCCGTTTTTAATAGCGTCGTCCAATCCGGGTCGCTATCAACAACGTTGCAAGCCCTCATCCCCATCGGGATCGGCTTCGCCGGCGTCGGTCTCATTGCCTACTTTATTTCCTTAGGGCTACGCGAACAAAAGCAGTGGCTCGCCGATACGCTGGACGGCAAAGTCGGGGTCAGTGGCGCCGAAGTGCGTGCCGCGCAAGCGTACAGCGCACTCGAAGAGCTGTTGGAACCTATCGCCAAACAATTCCCGCAGAAGACTGAACAGGTGATGGCGCTCGTGCTCCGTCAGGCGCAGTTGGGCATCCGGCGCAAAGTCCAGGAAAAAATCGAAGATCCCAAGCAGAAAGAGGTGTTGGCCCAGGAAATCGCGCAGATGCAGTCCGAAATGGAACGCCTCCGCAAAGAGATCGGCCCTTACGTGATGATCTTCGTGCGCCGCGTCTTCCCGGAGGGCGCGCTCAACGTGTGGGGGCGGTTGGAGGCTGTCGCCGCGCAGACCGGTCCGGCGGACACCCAAAAGTGGGCCAGAATGTTGACGGCCCCCCAGAGCGCCGACGCAGCGCAGCAGACCGCCGCGCCCAAACGCAGCATCTTCGGGCAGATACAGACGCAGTCGGCGAAACCGGTGGACGAGGAACCGAAGTGAGATGGCCGAGTCCCGCGGCCCGGTGACACTGCCGGACAACCTCGGCGACTACATACCAGCGGAACTGTTGCAGCGCGTCCTCCACAAGCCTTTCAACCGCCGCGACTGGATCAGCGTACTGACGCACCTGCGCTCGGTGCGCTATTTGCTGTGTACCTACATCCCCGCTCACCTGGCCCAGGAAAAGACCCGCCAGCCCATCGCTGGGCAGGTGCAAGGCCGCTGGCTTAACGGCAGCCTGCTCTTCTCCGATGTGAGCGGCTTCACCGCCCTTTCCGAACATCTGGCGAACCAGGGCCAGGAGGGGACCGAACAACTTACCCAGGCCATCAATCGTTATTTTGAACGGATGCTCGACATCCTATCCCGGTCAGGCGGCGTACTCCTCAAATTCGCCGGTGACGCGCTGCTGGCGTACTTCCCCACGTACAAAGATGGCGAACAAGCGCGTTGGGCCGTCCGCGCCGCGCGACGCATGATGCACGCGATGGAGGACTTCGCCGCCATCCCCACCCCGCTAGGAACGGTCAACCTCAAAATGAAGGTTGGCCTCAGCACGGGCGCGTTTGGCGCGTTGAGCGTGGGCAATGCGCAGCGGATGGAATACATGATCCTCGGCCCGACCGTCGCCCGCACGCTGGGCGCAGAAGGCTCCGCGGTCGCCGGACAGATCGTCGGCGATGGCGCAACGGCGGCCAACCTGCCGCCGGCGGTCTGCGCCGATCTGGGCAACGGCTTCTTCGTCCTCCAGGAAACGCCCGACGTCCCCCTGGACGATTACGAAATCCGCGCGGAGACCCAGTTTAGCCACGCCGCCGAAGGCTGGCGTTTCACTCCGGCGGATATGGCGGCGGACATGCAGTTGCTCATTGACCAGATTCGCGCCATTTCGCCCTACCTGCCGCGCACGCTCAGCGAACGCATCATCAAAACTGCCGAACAGCGCCGTCTGGAAAGCGAATATCGCATGACAACCGTGCTGTTCACCAACGTCACCGGTTTCGAGGATGCGCTCGCCTTGTTGCCGCCCGGCGACGATGCCAATCTCGCGCCCCTCACCCGTATGCTAAGCGACTACTTCAACGCAGTGCAGGCTATCGTGGCGCGCTACGACGGCGTCATCACCCGCATTGATCCCTACAGCAAAGGCTCCAAAGTCCTCATCCTCTTCGGCGCACCGGTCGCGCACGAAGACGATCCCGAACGCGGGACGCGCGCCGCAGTGGAGATGATGGCAGAACTGGCCACGCTGGGCGAGCGTTGGCGACGCGACGCCGCCAGCCCCGCCATCCAGCAGCGCATCGGCATCACGCATGGGCTGACCTTTGCCGGGCAGGCCGGATCGGGCGTGCGCCGCGAGTACACGGTGATGGGCGACGACGTGAACCTCGCCGCGCGGTTGATGTCGGCAGGGACGCCAGGCCAGATTTTGCTCGCGCCGTCGGTCTACGCGAAAGTCGCGGCGCGCTTCGCCATCACCGCGCTGCCCGCCATCCGCGTCAAAGGCAAAACTAACCCTATCCCGATCTACCAGGTGGACAGTCTCGCCACTGGCAGCCTGCTCGATAGTCGCCTGCGCGATCTGCGCCCGCTCTTTGGCCGCCGAACTGAACTTGAGATCGGGAAGCGCCGCGTTGATCAGGCGCTCGCTGGCAACGGCGGTGTACTCGCACTGCAAGGCCCGGCGGGAATTGGGAAAAGCCATCTCGCCGACGCGCTGGCAGCTTACGCCATCGCTGCGGGCGCGCGTGTCTTCTTGGGCGAATGTCACGCCTACACCGCCCAAGCGCCTTACGATGTGTGGATCGGTCTGCTCCAGGCGATGCTCAACGCGGGACACGACGACGATCCACAACAGCGAGCTGTCAGGCTACACCAGTGGCTCACCGAGCTTGGACTGCCCCAGAGCAACGTCACTGACCCGTTGTTCACGCTCCTCGGCCTGAAGCATCCCGCGCCGCCAACCTTCCTCCCGCCATCACCGGCGAAGGAAACCCCTCCCAAACCCGCGCCCCGCGCCGGCCTTTTCGCACAGATCGGGCAGAAAGTGACAACGACGCCAGCGAAATCACCGGGGGCAAATCTCTGGAAGCTGGCGCAAGAACGCCAGAAGGCACAGAGCGGGCAAATGTGGCAGCAGCTTGAAGCGCGCGTCGCCGCCCGCGAGAAGGAACGGCTCTTCACGGCGCTGGGCGCGCTGTTGGAGCGGCTCTCACAGCGCGCGCTGCTCATGCTGCTCTTCGAGAACGCGCAATGGATGGACGAGTCAGCGCAGGCGCTGTTGGCCTATCTCAAATTACGAATTACGACCTGGCCGGTGCTCATCCTGCTGGCGCAGCGCACCGAAGAGGAAGCCGTCAACGTGGATGAAACCACACTCAGTAGAGCACAAATGGGGTTCGTAGTAACCGCTTCAGCAGTCTCTGGGACGGCTGAAGCCGTACCTACAAGCCAAAATTTCGATCTACTGACCCTCTTGCTGCGCCCATTGGATGAAACCGGAACGCGCGACCTGGTCACGCATTTACTAAACAGCACAGAGGGCGCGCCGCCTGAAGGCTTAAAAAATGTGGAGACCATCACGCGCCTGTGCTACACCATCCACCACCACAGCGGCGGCAACCCGCTTTTTATCGAGGAAATTGTCCGCTGGATGCAACGCACCGGGAACATCACACCCGACCAGGTCGCCGCCGGTCTACAGAGTTCGAGCGCCCTGCAAGAGCTGGTGACCAGCCGGGTGGACGGCCTGCCGCACGCTGAGCAAGTCGCCGTTAAAGATGCTTCCATTATAGGCGACGACTTTCACACCAGCGATCTTGCGCCGCTGGTGGAGGCCAAACCGGACGACATTCGCCTCATCACCTCCCTCGCCGGCCTGGAGAGCGCGCATCTGACCATCAAAACGGCGTCCAGCAGCGATGACCAGTACGCCTTCCGCCAAACGCTAATCCGCGAATTCATCTATAAAAGCCAGTCTTTCACCAAGCGGCGCACGCAGCACGCGCGGCTGGCGGAGTACCTGGAACAGCGCTTCGCCGCGAAACTCGTGGTGTATGCGGAACTGTTGGCCCATCACTACACGGCAGCGCAGCAGTGGCTGCCAGCCGCACACTACACGCTGATGGCCGGCGACAAAGCCCGCCAGCGTTATGCCTTCCCACAAGCAGCGGCATCCTATCAACGTGCCCTGGAGATGCTCGACCGTTTGACCGCTGAAGCCATGTCGCCGGAAGCGGCAGCGCTGCGAGTTTACGGGCACACCGGGCTTGGTGACGTCGCCCTGCTAACCGGCGATTTCACTTCAGCGGCGACACACTACACGGTCGCCCGGCAGGTTGCCGCGCCAGAGACACCCGCGACGCTGCTCATCCGGCTGGCGTTGGTCCTCCCCACGCAAGAGCAAGCCGCCGAAGCCGAAGCCTGCGCCCGGCAAGCCTGGTCGCTGTCGCCGGTGGGCGAGGATTTAGCCCCCAGCGCGATCCTGGCCTGGCTGCTATGGCGCATTGGCGATCCGGCGGCGCGGGAGTGGATGGAACACGCGCGCCCGTTAGCTGCTGCGCAAACAGATCGCTGGACTGCCGGCGTCACCGCACTACTCGATGACCTGGCTGGCGAGTGGGAGACAGCGCAGCGCGCCTATCTCGCGCTAGAGCTTGCCGACGGCGCGGCGCTCGCGGCCTGCCGGCAGGGAGATCGCGCCCTTTTCAACGGCGACATTGCAGCAGCGCTGGCCCAGTACGAGGCCGCCGCCGCCCTATGGGAGCAGCAAAACGACGCGCCGGGACTGGCTCTGGCGCGCTATCGGCAGGCCGAAGCCTACTGGCACGCTGGCGACCCTGCGGCGGCCCGCCTCGCGCTCGAAGTGGCACTCAGCCTGCTCGATAACGCCGCAGAACGCTACCGCCCCGATAGCGCAACCGTCTGCGCAGCCCTGGACATCGTCGCCGCCGGCAGCGCAGCAAACTGGCCCGCCTGGCGCTGGCAAGCCTACGATGACGCCTGTCGTATTTTGCTGTTATTTCCATTCTGAGTTAGAATACGTTTCACGTTTCACGTTTCACGTTTCACGTTTCACGTTTCACGTTTCACGTTTCACGTTTTACGATCACTCGTCTTCCACTGAAGGAGAGCACAATGACCGACATTGCACAACTGAAAAACATCCTTTTGTTCAATCGTTTGCCGGAATCCGCGCTGCACGACCTTGCCGCCGCGCTCAAACTGCGCGCACTGGTCGCTGGGGAAATCCTCTTTGCGATGGGTGATCCCGGCGACGCGCTATACATTGTCAACACAGGCCGCGTTGCCATTTACACGCCAGATACCGCCAGGCCCGGAACAGAGCACCCGATCCGCATCTTTGAGAGCGGCGAGGCGCTCGGCGAGATGGCAATCATTGACGACCAGCCCCGCTCGTTAAGTGCGCGCGCGCTGGAAGCCAGCGAAGTCCTCGTGTTAACCGGCGACGACTTCCGGCGGCTGCTCCACGCCTACCCTGATATGGCGCTCGCGGTGATGGCCGGCCTCAACGATCGCATCCGTTACACGACCGAGTTTCTGTCCGAAGTCCGCGAATGGATTCAGCGCGTGGCCGCCGGCCAGTATGATCGCACGTTCGCCGCCAGCAAAGACTACCAGGATCGCTCCGTGACAGCGCTGGCCGCCGAGTTCGCGCAGATGGCCGCGCAGGTGCAGCAACGCGAAGCAGACTTGCGCCGTGAAGTGCAGGAATTGCGCATCGAAATCAACGAAGTCAAGCGCCAGAAGCAGCTCGAGGAAATCACCGAGACTGATTACTTCCAAACGCTGCAAAATCAGGCGAGAAAATTGCGCGAGCGGAAATAACTTACCGCATAACGATTTTGAAGAGAGGTGTCCGTTATGCCATGTCCAGCATGTGGAACCGCGAATCCGACGCAGGCGCGCTTTTGTATGGGGTGCGGCCTGCAACTGATCGTCGGCAGCGTGTGCCATGTGTGCCACACACTGCTCCCGTCGCAGGCGCGCTACTGTACGCACTGCGGCGCGTTCGTGAGCCAGCCTGGCGTCGTCGCTATAGCGCAACCGCAACCTTACGTCGCGCCAGCGCCGCCGCTCCAAGCGCCACCTCCCTACCTCGCGCCCACAGTTCAGCCGCCGCAGCCCGTCGTCGCGCCAGCGATGCAACCGACTGCCGCCCCACCCCAACCGGCGACGGCAACCCCGCTAGCAGCGCCGGCGCCCGGCGATCAACTGCCCGCAGCACGCCCGCTCGATGATTTGCTCCCGGCGCTGCGACCGTATCTCCCCGCCGCCCTGTACGAGCCGCTGGAACGCCGTCCCAAGCAGCGCGACTTTGAAGCCGTGCGCGATCATCTGCGGGACTTGCTCAGGACGGTCAAAACCTATCTGCCGCGCCCCGTGTGGATGCATCCGCAGCCAGTCGGGGAGCCGCGCGGCGGTATGGAACAAGGTGTGTTCGTCTTCGGCGATGTCTCCGGCTTCACCCCGCTCTCCGAGGCGCTCAAGCGCGTCGAGGGCGGCGCGGAACGTGTCGCCGAAATCGTCGGCAGTCTGTTCACCGAACTGGTGCGCGCGCTTTTCGACCACGGCGGAACGCTGCTCAAGTTTGGGGGGGATGCGCTGCTCGGCGTCTTTCCCGCCGCCGATGAGGCCGAGATGCGGGCCAGCGCGCTCAAGGCCTGCCAGACAGCCCTGGCGATGCTCGACGTAATGAAGCAGGAGAAGTACGCCGCCATCGAAGCTGCCGGAGAGAAGCGCGCGCTCTTGATCAAGTGCGGCATCTCCGCTGGGCCGTACTTCGCGGCGCACATCGGCGTGCCGCCCAACCCGCGCCACAACGACGCCAACGGCCTGATGGCCTACGTCACCACCGGCGCCACCGTCAACCTGGCGGAAGAAGCCGAAGGGCACGCCCATCCCGGCGAAGCTGCGATGACCAAAGCCACCTACGCGCTCCTCGGCGACCTGGTCACGGTAGCGCCCGTCACCAAAGAACCGGACGAGGACTACGTCAGACTCGTTGCTGCGCCGCCGGGCGAAAAGATCGAGCTGGCGCGCTATACGCTCCCAGAGCCGCCAGATGGCGACGTGCAGCGGCAAATCACTTATCTGGTGAACCGCCTGGATCTGCTCACCCCCTATCTCTCTGACGAACTCGTCACCCGCATCAAAGACAATCCCGGCAGCGCCCACATCGTCCCCGAATATCGCCCGGTCACGTCTATGTTCGTCAACTACAAGGGGATGAGCGCCTTGATTGACAAGTTGGGCGACACGTCCCCAGACACGATCACCAAACATATCAACGACTACTTCAAATATATGGTGGACATCGTGCGTGGCTACGACGGCACGCTGGCCCGCATGGACCAATACGCCGTCGGCGACCGGTTGGTCATCTTCTTCGGCGCGCCTGTAGCCCACGACGATGATCCGGTGCTGGCTGTTTACGCCGCATTGGATATGCAGCAGGCCGTGCGCAAGCATTTCGCCGCGCTGCGCACGTCGGCGGGCGTCTTCCGCTTCGAGCAGCGCATCGGCATCAACACCGGCTTCCTCTTTTCCGGCAATGCTGGCGCGCTCGATTTGCGCCAGGAATACACGCTGATGGGCGACGACATCAACATGGCCGCGCGGCTAATGTCGTATGCGAAATGGGGCAGCATCTACATCAGCAACAAGACCGCCGAACAAGCGCGCGCCTACTTCAACCTGAGCGACCGCTTCGACCTGCGCGTCAAGGGCAAGCAGATTCTCATCCCCACCTACGAGGTCTTGGGGAAGCGCGAAGAGATCGGCGCGACGCGCGGGCTGGCCGGCGCAGCCACGCCGCTCATCGGCAGGGACGCAGCGTTTGAGGAGTTGCAGGACTGCGCGCGCGACCTGGTGCAGAACCGGCGCGGGCAAATCGTTGCTATCCTCGGCGACAGCGGCCTGGGCAAATCGCGCCTCAAGCGCGACTTGAAAACCTGGCTCTTCGAGCAGGAGAACACAGAACATCTCGTCTGGGTCGAAGGCCAATCTATGTCGTTCAGCGAGCAGATGAGTTACTGGCTGGCGGCGCAGGTGCTGCGCGGCGCGTTACGCCTGTCGCCGGATGCCAGCGAAGAAGACATCCTCTACGCGCTGTGGGAACGCGGGGAAACGTTCCTGAACAACGAAGCGATGGACGCCATCCCCTTCCTGGCGCACATGATGGGACTGGAACTCGGCGAAGAATGGGCGTGGGTGAAGGAGATGGCGCCCAAAATCCGCCAAAAACAGACATTTTGGGCCGCCGCGCAATTCTTCACCGGATTGGGACGCCAGCAGCCGCTGGTCATCGCGTTGGACGACCTGCACTGGGCTGACGAGGCTTCACTGGCGCTGCTGGAAAATCTGCTGGAAGTCACCGATCACGCGGCGATTATGTTCATCTTCAGCTTCCGGGTGATGCGCGACAAAGGCTGTTGGCGGCTGCGGGATGTGGCCGCGGGCAACTATCCGCACCGGTACACCGAGATGACGCTCGCGCCGCTTTCTAAAGCTGAGGCGCAGCGTTTGCTGGAAGAATTGCTGCCCGGCGCGCGATTTGAGCCGTCCGTCGCCGAAAATATCCTCGACAAGGCCGCCGGGAATCCCTTCTACCTGGAAGAGGTGGTGCGGGGCCTGATTGACAGCGGCGCGGTGATTCAGGATGCTGAAACCGGCTTGTGGAACGTGGATCCGGGCAAAGTCATCACCCTGCAAGTACCGAGCAGCCTCCACGCCGCGATTGCCGCGCGCATTGACCGCCTGACCGAAGACAGCCGCCAGGCGTTGCAAAAAGCCGCCGTCATCGGGCGGCAGTTCCAGTTGGCCGTGTTCCGCGAGCTGGCGAAGGCCGACGAAGCCATTGACACGTGGCTGGCGCAGTTGGAACGCGGCGGCCTGCTGCGTCCGGATCGCGCCCCGGAGGTGGATTACGTCTTCCCGGACACGTTGGTTTACGAAGTCGCCTACAACAGCATCCTCGTCAAACACCGCCGGGAATTTCATCTCTCGACCGCACGAACGCTGGAAACGCTTTACGCCGACAAAATCGAGCAACACTGCGACCTGCTCGCCGACCACTTCCATCGCAGCGACGACGACGAAAGCGCCATCAAGTACCTCGAGATGGCTGCCAAACGCGCGAAGAACGAGTATGCCAACCTCACCGCCATCAAACGCTATAAAGAATTGTTGCAGCACAAGGAAAAACTCGGCGACCTGGCAGGGCAAGCAAACGCGCTCTATCAGATCGGCGTCATCGCCTACGAAATCGGCGACTACGAACAGGCGAAAGAGGCGCTGGAACGCGCTGTTCCCCTGTACGAAGCGGGCAACGATCTCGCCAACGTCGGCTGGAGTGTGATGTACGTCGGCATGGTCGCACTCAAGCAAGCCCACTACGACGCCGCCATCCAGCATCACACGCGCGCGCTCGAATTGGCCGAGTCGCGCGGCGACACCTTCCAGGCGGGGATTCATCTGACCAACCTGGCGCGTGTGCAGTGGCGAATGGGAGCTTATGCGCGCGCGCTGGACACGTTCGAGAAATCGCTGGCCTTGAAAAAACAGAACAACGACCTCACCGGGCAAGGCTTCGCCCATTTCTACATGGCGCTCATTCACATGGATCAGGGACGTGTGGAGCAAGCGGAAACGGCTTTGCAGACGTGCTACGCGCTGTGGGAACAAGTCCCCAACAACGCCCGCGTCATCAGCTACTACCACCAGGGAATGGGCCTGCTGGCTCTGCGCCGCGAGCAGTGGACCGCAGCCGAGGCCGCGTTACAGCAGGCTCTCGATCTCAGCGAAAAGCTGGTGCTCAAAGCTGAAATCATCGAGAACCTGTCGTACCTGGGGCGCGCCTATCTGGGACAGGGTAAGCTGGAAGTGGCGCTGGAGATGTCACAGCGCGCGGTACGGCTTTTAGCCGTGCAAAAGGATGTTGAAGAAGCGCAAAAGGTATCGCTGAACCATTACTACGTGCTTATGGCCCTGGGGCTGCCCGAAGCCAATGCCTTCTTGCAGGCCGCCTACGCTGAAATGCTGGCGCAAGCCAACCGCTTAAGCCAGGAAGAAGACCGCAAAGTTTTCCTGGAAAACGTCAGCGTCAACCAGGAAATTAACGCGCGCATGGCGCGCGAGGCTAGATAGGAGTGTAACCGAACCTGGGTACAGCCCCGATAATAAAAATTTTACCGCAGAGCACGCGGAGAGCGCAGAGTATTTTTTATTTTTCTCTGTGAACTCTGTGTTCTCTGTGGCTATTTACAGAGGAGACGTTTATGTTGCCGAACAAACTCACACCAGAAGAACTTGAGCACTTGCTGTCCATCCAACTTGACGCGCCGGATACCGCCGCGTCGGTGGGAGACATACATTTGCTGCGGCTGATGCCAAAAGCCGCCCGCGAGGCGCTGATGCAAGCGGTGACCGAGCAGACCTACCCGACCGGCGACGTCATCTTCCACGAGGGCGCGCCCGGCGACGTCGCGTACCTTGTGTGGGCCGGGCGCGCGCTGGTCATGAAAGGCGACCTGGAATCGCCCACCATCCTCGGTTATCGCGGGCCAGGGGACATTTTGGGGGAAATGGCGCTGCTCGAAAACCAACCGCGCTCGGCATCCATTGTCGCTCTGACCGACCTGCGGCTATTGCAAATCCACAAAGACGATTTCATCCGGCTGCTCAGCGACAATCCCTCGGTCAGCGCGGAAATTATGGCGACGATGAGCGCCCGGCTGCGCGCCGCCGACACCATCCGCGACTCGACGACGCAGGTCAAGCAACAGTTGGCGCGGCAGGTTATCGAACTCAAAACCAGGGAACTGGAACTGCTCGAACTCCAGCAAATGCGCCAGGAAACCATTGATCTCATCGTTCATGACCTGCGCAACCCGCTCAGCATCCTCATCAACGTGATCGAACTGCTCGAGGTGACGCTTCCGCCGGACGTGCGCGCCGATAACCAGCAGCTCCTCGACGTCGGACGCTCGGCGTACACCCGCATGAAACGGCTGATTGACACACTCCTCGACACGTCGCGGCTCGAATCGGGCGAGGCGCGACTGAACATTAAGGTGACGGATATCGCGCAACTCATCCAAACCACCGCCGCGACGATGCTGCCAGCCTCCCTGTCGCGGAACATCAAGCTGCGCACCTGCATCGAAGACGCCTTGTCTGCCGTGAAAATTGACCCGGAGCGGATTGAGCGCGTGCTGTGCAACTTGATTGACAACGCCATCAAATACACAAATCGCGGCGATATCACCGTGGCCGCCGCGCGGCGCGATGGGTACATCGCGGTGAGTGTCAACGATACCGGGCCGGGGATTCCACCCACGGAACGCGAGCGCATCTTCGCGCGCTTCACGCAGGTGGAGGGCGAAGAAACGCGGGGACGGGGGTTTGGTCTGGGACTGCGGTTCTGTTACCTGGCCGTCCGCGCGCACGGCGGGGAAATCTGGGTGGAGACGGGGGATGACGGGATCGGCAGCAAGTTTGTGTTTACGCTGCCGGTTCAGGCCTAAGCTTCTAATGCGGCGAGCAGCTTTTTGAGCAGCAGAACGTTTTCTTGTTTGCCGGCGTCGCGTAAATTCCGCGCGACGCCGGTGAAGTATGTGTGGCTCGACAGGAAATTCAACTGTCGCTCATACCAGTCTTTGAGCGTCATCTGCGCGCCGCGAGCTTCAAGTTCGGCGTACAGATTATGGCTGGTGATCAAATAATCATCGCGCCCCAGTGAATCCAGGTCAGCGTCGCACACCAACGCTTCAAGGAAGTTCCCCGGCCTCTGCGGCATACTCGTCGCCAGGATCATCTGCGCGATGGCGGCGATTTGGTCGGACGAGTAACCGAAGTCCGGCAGCGTTTCCTGGGCGATGCGCGCCCCAACAGGCTCATTGTTCACGTATTGCTCAATGTAACCGGTGTCGTGATACAAAACAGCCGTGCGCAGTAACAGTAAAGCTTCGCCCTTTACCTCTGCCAACGCTGCCAACCGCTCAACGGCCGGCAAAACATCATCGCGGGTATGCTGAATACTATGATAGTGCAAATCGGGTGACAGCTCACGCCCCAACCACGCCAACACATACGCCTTCACGCCTTCCCAATCTGGCTCACCCACAATAACACACTCCACACACCCGTTTAAGAAGAAAAAGCAGCGCCCTGTGACAGGGCGCTGCTTGTCACGCCTGGACAAATCTATCCGCGACTTAACTGTGCCGGACGACAGCTTGCGCTGCCGCCAACCGTGCTATGGGCACGCGGAACGGAGAACACGACACGTAGTTCAAGCCCACCAGGTGACAGAACTCGATGGACGACGGATCGCCGCCATGCTCGCCGCAGATGCCACACTCCATGCCGGGGCGGGTCTCGCGGCCATCGCGCACGCACATCCGCATCAGCTTGCCCACACCATCGCGGTCAAGCTCCTGGAAGGGGTTGCTCGGCAGGATGCCGTTCTCGACGTATTTCGCCAGGAAGCGGCGCTCGGCGTCGTCGCGGCTGTACCCGTAGGTCATCTGCGTGAGGTCGTTGGTGCCGAAGGAGTAGAACTGCGCATACTCCGCGATCTTGGACGAGGTCAACGCCGCGCGCGGGATCTCGATCATCGTGCCGAACTTGTAATCAATCTGGATATTCTTCTCCGCCATCACCTGCTTGGCGACGGCCTCCAGTTCAGACTGCGAGACGGCCAATTCATTGACATGACCGGTCAGCGGGATCATGATTTCCGGATGCACGTCAATGCCTTTGAGCGCCGCATCACACGCCGCCTCGAAGATGGCGCGCACCTGCATCTTGGTGATGTCGGGGTACGTGATGCCCAGGCGGATACCGCGCAAGCCCATCATCGGGTTGGCTTCGTGCATTTTCTGGACGGCGGCGAGCATTGTCTTTTGCTCATCAAGCTGATAGGGAGGCTCGCCTTCCTTGTCGTTGGGCAACTCAGTTAGCCCCTTGGCCTCCATCAGCGTCACGCGCGCCAACAGTTCGTCGTGGCCGGGCAAGAACTCGTGGAGCGGCGGGTCAATCAAGCGGATGATGACGGGATAGCCGTCCATCGCCTCGAACAGCCCGTAGAAGTCGGAGCGTTGCGAGGGCAACAACTTCGCTAACGCGGCGAGATAAGTCTTGGCGGCATCCGACTTGGCGATTTCGCCATTCAACGCTTCCAGCTCAACGGCGACTTCGGCTTTGCGCTCGGCGGAGACGTTCGCGCCTTCTTCCTTGCCGGTGTCCAGAATCGTCTGCAGCCGCTTCTGGCGGTCAAACAGGGCTTGGGCAGCATCGGCATTGAGGATCATCTGCTGCACGAACGGGAGACGCTCCTGCTCAAAGAACATGTGCTCGGTGCGGCATAGGCCGATACCCTTCGCGCCATACAGACGCGCGCGGCGGGCATCCTTGGGATAGTCGGCGTTGGTCCACACCTGCAAACCACGGGTGGGGAACCCTTTGTAATCGGACGGCCACTGGCGGACGTTCTCACGCGCGGCAATGTCATCGGCCCACTCCAGGAGCGTGCGAAGTTCCACTTCCTTGTCAAAATCGGGGTCGGTCAGCGCGATCCGGCCTTCAAAGACGTTCGCGGTCGCGCCGTCCAACGACGCCCAATCGCCTTCCTTGAGGACTTTGCCGTTGACGCGCACTTCACGTGCTTCCACATCAATGTCGAGGTCGCGCGCGCCGACTACGGCGGGGATACCGAACTGCCGGGCCACCACAGCGGCGTGCGCCGTCGCCCCACCCCGGCTGGTGAGAATGCCCTTGGAGGCGATCATACCATGCACGTCCTCGGGTTTGGTTTCCGGGCGGATCATGATGACGTCTTTACCGGCCTTCTTCCAGGCTTCAGCGGTATCGGCGTCAAACGCCAGCACACCCACCGCCGCGCCCGGCGAGGCGTTCACCCCGATCGTGCTTAACACACGCCCGGCATCTTTCGCTTGTTGCACAGCCTTCTCGTCAAACTGCGGGTGCAAGAGCGCATCCACTTCTTTGGGGGTCACGCGCATCACGGCCTCTTCCCGCGAAATCAAACCTTCGTTTGCCATATCTACCGCAATTTTGATAGCGGCGCGGGAGGTGCGCTTGCCATTGCGGGTTTGCAGCATCCACAACTTACCGCGCTCAATCGTGAACTCGGTGTCCTGCATATCGCGGTAGTGGCGCTCCAGCTTTTGGGTGATCTCCACCAATTGCTGATACATGTCCGGCATGTCTTCACCCATCCGGCTCACCGGCTTGGTGTTGCGGATACCGGCAACCACGTCTTCACCTTGCGCGTTGAGCAGATAGTCGCCGTAGAAGACCTTCTCGCCCGTCGCGGGGTCGCGGGTGAAGGCCACGCCGGTGCCGCTGTCGTCGCCCATGTTGCCAAAGACCATCGTGCAGATGTTGACCGCAGTGCCCCAGTCGTGGGGAATACCTTCGTGAAGGCGGTAGTCCACCGCGCGCTTGCCGTTCCAGGACTTGAAGACGGCGATAATAGCCGCCTCGAGTTGTTTGTAAGGATCGGTGGGGAACTCTTCGCCAAAGTGTTCCTGGTACATCTTCTTGTACTCATCCACCAACCACTTCATCCCCTCTAGGCTGACTTCTGGATCGGCTTCCACGCCTTCCTTCTTCTTCAGTTCTTCCAACTTGTGCTCATAATGATCCCGCGAATACCCCATCACAATATCGGAGAACATGGTGATAAAGCGGCGGTAAGCATCATAGGAGAACCACTCGTTGCCCGTGAGCTTGGCCAGGGCAGCGCGGGTTTCATCGTTCAACCCCAGGTTGAGGACAGTGTCCATCATACCGGGCATCGAGACGCGCGCGCCAGAGCGCACCGAAACCAACAACGGATTAGTCGTCCCGCCAAACTGCTTGCCGGTCTGCGCCTCAATGTCCTTGACGGCGTCCAACACCTGCTCCCACAGTCCTTCGGGAAATTTGCCGGTGTTCATATACTCCACACAGGCGGCGGTGGTAATTGTGGCGCTGGGCGGAACCGGCGCGCCAGCGGCAGTCATATCCACCAGACCGGCGCCCTTGCCGCCAAACAGCACTTTCATATCATTCAACGAAGGTTCATGTCCGTAGACCTGGGCATAAGCCTCTTTGCCATTACGTGATAAATACACCCATTGCTGACTCATACTTTCTTTTCCTCCAGAACTTAGTTAAACATATCTTGGTTATTATACCTAAAAGCACGCTAAGGACAAGGCAATGCTACGGCGCTTGTTGCTGGCTGGCAACGACGCGACGTTGCAGCACATACCAGTTCGCAATCGTGCGGAAACGATCGCCGGTGCGCATCAGCGGTCCAATTTGGTCGCCGTTGACGCGCACATCAATGGCATACGTATAAACCGGCACATACAAGGGGATGGCCGGCACTTCAGTCATAAACAATTGCTGGAATTCCTGGTATAACGCCAGGCGTTGATCCGGGTTAATGGTGACGCGCGCCTGTTCGATCACCTCGCTGATCCGCCGGTGCTGAAAACCGGCGTAATTCTGTCCCTGACCAGGCAATGCCTGCGTCTCGTGCCAGAAAGGATAAGGATCGGGGTCGCCGGCAAGCACCAGATGCGCCAGGGCGGCCTGATAGCTCCGCGATTCCAGGACGCCGGTGAACGCCAGAGGGGGCACGCCCTGCACCGTCGCCGAGACGCCGATGCGCGCCCACTGCGCGACGATCTCCCGCGCCACAGCCAGATCTTGATCTTCATTGGCAACCATCAACGAGAAAACGAGCGGCACACCTGACGAGTTCTGCAATATCCCCGTGGGCTGAGTGCGACGCCAGCCGGCCTCCTGCAGGAGCAAGAGCGCCTGCTGCGGATTGTAGGTGTAAGACGGCACACCTTCGGTTTTGTAGGCCCATGTGCCGGGCAGCAACGGCGTCTGCGGTAAGATGGCCTGGCCCATCAACACCTTATCCACAATGGCCTGGCGATCCAACGCGTAGAATAAAGCCTGCCGCACTGGCGTGGAGTTGAACGGCAGAGTATCGGTGACCAACTCGTTAAAATACACCATGACCATCTCGGCAGTCTCCGCCGAGTGCAGCTTCAAGTCTGCGTCAGCAAAAGCCTGGGGCAAGACATCCAGGGTGATACGGGAGATCCCTTCGACAATCCCATCCTGGTAGGCTTCGAAGGCAGCGCGTGACGTGGGGTAGAAGCGCAAGACGATGTTTTCCAGGTACGGTTCGGGACCGTAAAAACGGGGGAAACGTTTGAAGCTCATCACCGTGATCTGGCCTTCCGCCGTCTCGACCTCCATCATCCGGAAAGGGCCGGTGCCGATGGCCTGCCGGTTGAACTCCAGAGTTGGCAAATCAGCCGCGCGAACGCCGTTCAGTTTGTGCGCAGGCAACAATCCAACCGTGGTGTAGTCCAGGAAAGGCGCATAGGGTTCTGCCAGGACAAACTGCACCGTGTAATCATCCTTCTTACTCACTTCAACCGAGCGCCATAACGCGCCGATGTCCGGCGGGCCTGGATAATCCGGGTCTTGGAGCAGTCCAATCGTGAAGAGCACATCGTTGGCGGTGAAGTAGTAGCCGTCATGCCAGAGGACGTTTGGGTTGAGCTGAAAGGTATACGTGATGCCGCTCGGATCAATTTCCCAACTCTTCGCCAGATCGGGTTCGACCGCGCCCGACATCCCGATGCGCGTCATCCCGCTGAACACCAACGACACGACGTCGCTGTCCGCGTCGTTGTAGAAGCTCAACAGCGGGTTGAGCGATTGGGGGTACCCGCCGACACTCTCGATATACGTACCGCCGTTTGCCGGACGGAATTCGGTCGTGTAGGTAGCAGCCAGGTAGGCCAGGATCGCGGCGGTGATCAGGAATCCCACCCCGACCAGGAGCATTTGCCAGCCGATGCGACGAAACATAATGTTACCTGAAAGCCAAATAAAAAGGACGAAGAGGGAAGTGTGCAGGGAATGTTCCCCTTACCGTCTCCCAGCTCCGTCCTTTTGGTGGAAAGTGAATTTTACCCGATCAGCAGCACGTTCACGACAGCGATCAGGAAAAACAGGACCGATGCCCCGATGGTCAGACGAAACAACAACAGTTCAGGGCCACGGCGTTTGCGGATAATGCTGGTCTGCGAACCACCAAAAACGCCCCCCATGCCACTGCTACGCACCTCGAAAAGAACCAGGACGGTGAGCACGACCCCTAAAAGAATCTGTACGATATTCAAATAAGTCTGCATGTTTGATCTTCCTCCAGCCTCAGGTAGGCGGATTATAACACGCTACAGCAAAATGACAACAGCAGGAGACAGGAAGCAGGAGGCAAGATGGAATTTTGCATACTTAGAACCTATCCGAAAATTATTCCCTTGTATACCAGACACTTCAATCATCCCTACGGGACGAGAATATACCTCATTCACCTGCAGGCCATCAATGGCCTGCCAACGCTCAAGCCGTCCCGTAGGGACATTTGAGTGTGGCCTGGCGCTTGAGCGCCAGGAAGCATGGAATGTATGTCTGCGTCCCGTAGGGACGCTTGAATGCTGTTGTGCGTTCAGCTTATTTTCTGCAAGCCCATCCTTCCCGCGACGACAGTATGGCGGATAGACTCTTATTCCAGACGGCCATAAAACAACGGCAGCGGGGCGACCGCTTCGGCAGAGAAGTTCAAGGCGCGCAGTACGCGCTGGATGGCCTCGTCGCGTTTGGCGGCATCATTGGCGTGAACGGTGAAAAGCGGCGCGTCGGCCTCCAGCCTGTCGCCGACTTTGCAGTGCAACACGATCCCCACCTGATGGTCGAGGGGATCGCCCTTCTTCTCGCGCCCGCCGCCCAACGCGAGCGCCGCCATGCCGATTTCGTCAGCGCGGATCGTCGCCAGATAGCCGCTCTGCGGCGAAGCGATAGTTTCGATCAGCGCGGCTTTGGGGAAACGCGAGGGATCGTCAACGTAACGCACGTCCCCGCCCTGAGCAATAATCAACTGCCGGAACTTCTCCCAGGCGCGGCCTGTGGCGATGGTCTCGGTCGCCAGACGGACGCCATCCGCGACCGTCTCGACCTTGCCACCCAGGCACAGCATCTCGGCAGCGACTTCCAGGCAATGATCGCGGAAATCCGCCGGTCCATGCCCGTGCAGGGTGTCAATCGCCTCACACACTTCGAGGATGTTGCCAACCGCGTAGCCCAAAGGTTGGTTCATGTCAGAGATCACCGCTGTGACCTTCCGCCCAACGGTGTGGCCGATGCGCACCATGCCATCGGCCAACGCCCGCGCCTCTTCGAGGGATTTCATAAACGCGCCGCTGCCGACTTTGACATCCAGCACGATGGCGTCAGCGCCAGCGGCGATTTTCTTGCTCATAATCGAACTGGTGATCAACGGCATACTGGGCACGGTGCCGGTCACGTCGCGCAGCGCGTAGAGCTTGCCGTCGGCCGGCGCCAGATTGGCCGATTGGCCGGTGAGCACAATGCCGATCTCTTTAAGCTGCGTTTTGAACTCGGCCACACTGAGATCGGCGCGATACCCTGGCACGGATTCCAGCTTGTCCAACGTGCCGCCAGAAAAGCCTAAACCGCGCCCAGACATCTTCCCCACCGGCAGACCGCACGCCGCGACGGTCGGCGCAACCACCAGGCTCACCTTGTCGCCGACGCCGCCCGTCGAGTGCTTGTCTACAACGAAAGGCGCGACGTCCTTCAAATCCAGCACTTCGCCGGAATAGGCCATCGCCAACGTCAGGTCGCCGGTCTCGCGGTCGTCCATCCCGCGCAGCATGATCGCCATCAGCAATGCCGCAGCCTGATAGTCAGGGATTGTCCCGGCGGTATAACCTTCAACGAAAAACCGGATCTCTTCTGTCGTCAACGCCTCGCCGTCACGTTTCTTCTCAATCAGTTCGACTATGCGCATAGGTTATTCTCCAGTCCGAACATGCCTTGTCATCCAGGATCGAATGGTGAGCAAACCTATCCCACTCCCATCACAACTCGTCTGCTGCATAGAAAACGATACCCAGCGCCCCTGGCCCGGCATGCGTTCCGACGACCGGCGTCAACAATGAGGTGTACAACGCCTCGGGCGTGAAACGTTCCTTGACCCAGCCGGTCACGAGGGCAGCGTCATCCTCTGCTTGCGCGTGGATGATCGCAACTTCCTTCAGGCGGCGACCGTTCAGACGCTCGGCGACGATCTCGATCACCCGCTGTAAAGACTTCCGCCGCATCCGCACTTTCTCCAACGGCATAACTTTGCCATCCTGGATATGCAGCACCGGCTTAAGGTTGAGCGCCGTCCCCAAAAAGCGCGCCGCGCCGCCGATGCGCCCCCCACGATGCAGATATTCCAACGTATCCACCGCAAAAACAACGTTCATATTGTCGCGCACGTGCAACACGCGCTCCATAGCGACTTCTAACGGTTGGCCTTCACGCGCGGCGCGCACTGCGACCAACACTTGCATCCCCAATCCCATGGATACCGAGCGCGAATCTATCAACTCGATGTGAAGATCGGGGAGTTCAGCCTTGGCCTGGATAGCCGAGACCAGCGTTCCGCTCAACTCGGCAGAGATAAAAATCCCCAGAATGGTCTTGGTCGCGTATTTCTGTGCGACGTGTTGAAAAAACTCAATGAACGCTCCAGGCGATGGCTGTGACGTGGTTGGAAAAGCCTGACGTTCCTGCAGCCATTGGTAGAACGTCGGCCCATCCAGTGAGACGCCATCCAGATACGTCTCTTCGCCCCAATGCACCGTCAAGGGGATGATCGGCACATCATACTCGGCGACCAGGTGCGGCGGCAAATTAGCCGTGCTATCGGTGACAATAACAAAGCGATCCATGTTTTTCTCCTTATAAGAACTGAATGAATGGGAAAATAAACCTGAAATACACTGCCTATACTATAAAGGACAAATCCAGGATGACAAGGCGCACAGAGAATAAGTTAACACCTATTATACTAAATATGTCAATCTGTGGTACAATAGGTTTCAGAAAGGGGGGGAAGCTGACCGCGCCCTTTACGCGCTGCCGACTGACGGCATGATAGGAGTTGTATATGTCGAAAATACTCGTTGCTGACGATGATAAAGTTATGCTTGGGTTGCTCAAGACGTTGATGGAGCTGGAGGGCGATGAAGTCGTCACCGTAACCCGCCCTGAGGATATTGTCCCGGCGGTAAAAAGCCATCCGGTGGCACTGATTCTTATGGACTACCACCTGGCCGGCGGAAATTCAATGGGCGCCCTGCGTGAGCTTAAAAATGACCCGGTCTTGAAACAAATCCCCGTGCTTGTCGCTTCGGGGATGGACCGCGATTACGAATGTAGACAAAATGGGGCAGAAGACTTTATTCTGAAGCCCTTTCGCCCCACCGAATTGCTAGAGCGCATATGCGCGATGATCAAACCAGCGCCGGAAACGCTATAGCCCTTAACCGTGATTTTCACAACAAAGCAGAGAAAACAAGAGAATATGACGAGAAGAAAGCGCAAGAAGAAGACACAGCCTGCAGAACAATGGTACAAGATGGATTTGCACATCCACACACCCGCGTCGGCAGACCATCAACAGAAGAACGTGACGTACCTGGAAATTCTACAAGAAGCAGAACGACGCGGGTTAGATATAATCGCGTTTACCGACCACAACACAGTCGCCGGTTACAAACAAATGCTCGGCGAAATTGACGATCTTGAGTTGTTGAAACGCCTCAATCGGCTGAAGCCCGAAGAAGAAAAAAGACTCCAGGAATACCGCCGTCTACAAGAAGAAATCCTCCTGCTCACGGGATTTGAGTTTACCGCCACATTTGGATTTCATATCCTGGGTATCTTCCCGCCGGAAACGTCCATCCGCGAGCTGGAATTCTTGCTGCTGCAGATGAACGTCCCCGCCGAAAAACTGGACGACGGCGCGACCGAGGTGGGCGCCACGGTAGATGTGCTGACGGCCTACCAGATGATCGCCGAAGCTGGCGGACTGGTCATCGCCGCGCACGCGAACTCCTCCCATGGCGTCGCCCTGCAGGGGATTCGCTTCGGCGGGCAGACGCGCATCGCGTTTACCCAAGACCTCAACCTCCACGCCCTCGAAGTGACCGATCTGGAGAAGGCCGACAAGAAGTCCACCGCGCGCTTCTTTGATGGCTCCAAGCCCGAATATCCACGCCGGATGCGCTGCATTCAAGGCTCGGATACTCACCGCCTGACGCGCGATCCGAACAACGTGCGCAATTCCGGCATTGGCGACCGCGTCACCGAGATTTTGCTGGACGAGTTGTCCTTTGCGGCGCTTCGCGACGTCTTTACCGGCGACGACTTCGCCCGCACGCGGCCTTATCGCTCCGAAGCGCATCCTTTCGACTTCATCCAGGCTGCACGCGAGGAAGGCCCCAACATCGTGCAGGATTTCCACGACCGGTTCAGCCGGCGCGGTGGATTCCTGGACGCCATCGCCGCCGATGTGTGCGCCTTCGCCAACACCAACGGCGGTACACTCTATATCGGCGCTTCCACCGACGCTAAAGTACCCCCGATAGGTCTGGGAAATTCGCCCACCCGGGTCATCAATGCTCTCAAGACAGAGATTGAGACACGCATCACCCCCACGCTGCCGGTCAACATTGATGTCCAGGAAACGCAGAATGTGAAAATTGTGCGCATGGTGGTGCCGCGCGGGGATAATCCGCCGTATACCCTGGACGAAAGCCAAATTTTCATTCGCAGCGAGGCCGAAACTACCCCCGCTGTGCGCGACGAAATCGTGGAATTGGTGCGCCGCAGCCTGGGCGAGAACACAGCGGCGTTGCCCACACAACCGGCTCATAGCGCCCGAGAAGAAGCCGCGAACGCGCTCCTCGAACCGGGCAAGACGCTGATTGACCCGCCGCGCACCGGCGTCGAAATCGCTGCCGTGGAAACGCGAAACAACGTCCGCTACTACACCATGCGCGACCTGCGCAACGGCAGCGTGGTCAACAACGTCACCCGCAATTCAGCGCGGCGTCTCTGGCGCTATGCTATTGACGAAGCGGAGAACAATCCCATGAAGCCGCATCAGGTGCGTTGGATGGGCAACATCGGCATTTGGAAGCAGCGCGAATACAGTTCGCAGATGCGGTATGATCTAGTGCAGAAGATTGACGACGAGCAGCACGTGTATTACGGCGTCACGGAAGAAGGGATCCACGGGGCGTGGACCGCGTTAATTGGAGATTAGCACAAGACGCCAGGAGGTATGATGCGCATCCTATCCTTGTCTGAAATGCGCGCGCTGGAATCAACAGCCGATATGGCCGGACACAGCTACGCGCGCATGATGGAACTGGCCGGCAAGAGCGTTGTGCTCGCGGTTTTACGGCAGATGGCGGTGAAAGGACGCCGCGTTTTGGCGCTCGTAGGTCCAGGCAACAACGGCGGGGACGGGTTGGTCGCGGCGCGGATGCTGCACGAATCTGGGGCCAGCGTCACGGCCTACCTCACCAGCGCGCGCGATCCCGAACAAGATGCCGTCTTCCGGCAGGCACGGGCGAGCGGGCTGACGATCATCACCCCACAGGATGATCCGCAGTACGAAACGCTGCGTAAACTGACCGCGCAAGCCCATGTTTTGATTGACAGCCTGCTCGGCATTGGCGCGACGCCGCCCTTGCGCGGCGCGATCGCTTACGTGCTGCAAAACGTGAAAGCCGCCCTCGCCCAGGCTGCTGCCGAACCCTTGCTCTCCCTGAATCGCGCACCGCGAGCCACGCATCAGCATCCCCTGATCGTTGCCGTAGATGGGCCGTCGGGGCTGGACTTTGAAACCGGCGCGATTGATCCACTGGCGCTCAAGGCGCACATCACCGTCACCTTCGCTGCGCCGAAATGGGGACATTTCCGACTGCCCGGGGCCGACTATGTGGGCGAATTGCTGGTCGCCGACATCGGTATCCCCAAAAACATTGCCTTCTCCGCCGCCGGCCCAGAAGTCGCCACACTCGATAAGATACAGAAATGGTTGCCCGCGCGTCCGTTGGATGGGCACAAGGGCACTTTTGGGAAAGCCTTGATTGCCGCCGGTTCGGTGAACTACACGGGGGCTGCTATCCTCGCAGCAGCGGCGGCGGTGCGCGCCGGCGCCGGGTTGGTCACGCTTGCGGTGCCTAATGTGCTGCACTCCGCGATCGTCCCGGCTGTACCGGAGGCAACGTATCTCTTGCTGCCGCACACACTCGGCGTCGTAGATATGCACGCGGCGGCGATTCTCAGCGAGAAAATGACCGCGTACTCGGCGCTGCTCATCGGGCCAGGATTGAGCCACACGCCCGAAACCACTGCTTTTGTGCGCAAACTTCTGGGGCTGGAGACGGGAAAGCGTAATGCAGGTTTTGTGCCAAGCGTGAAAAAACCTGAGGCTGAGCAGACCGTGGCCCTTCCGCCGCTCGTGGTGGATGCCGATGGACTGAACATTCTCAGCGAGATCCCCGACTGGCCGCGTAGCTTGCCGCCGAACACGATCCTCACCCCCCACCCCGGAGAAATGGCGCGTTTGACCGGCACAACGACGGCGGAAGTGCAAAGTGAGCGGCTGCGCCTTGCCCAAGAATCTGCGGCTGCCTGGGGGCACATTGTCGTGCTCAAGGGGGCATTCACCATTGTCGCCGCGCCGGAGGGCAAGCTGATGCTGCTGCCGTTCGCCAACCCTGGGCTAGGATCAGCCGGCACAGGGGATGTTTTAGCCGGGACGATCGTGGCGTTGCGTGCGCAAGGGCTGGACGCTTTCCAGGCCGCCGTCGTGGGGGCCTATCTGCACGGATTGGCCGGGGAGATGGTCAGGGAGCGCATCGGCGTGGCGGGATTGGCCGCCAGCGATGTAGCCCACGCGCTCCCCGAAGCGATCAAGCGGGTCACGTTGGAACGTTCAAACGTTTGAACGTTCCAACGTTTTTTACTTCAACGCTTGGGCGAACGTATAGCCCAGTTCCTCGCCTTTCAGCAAATCCGCGTGGGTAGCGCCGCCGGGATACTCCCAGGCTTCGGTTAGCTCCCACTTGAGCTTCTCCGCCCATTGGGTGATCTCGCGGCGTGCGCCGCCACTCCAGCCGAAGCTGCCGAAGTAGGCCAGCTTGCGGTTTTGGATGCGTTTGCGGCTCATCATGTCCAGCGCGTGCGCCATCGGCGGGAAGAGTTCACCTTCATACGTGGGCGCGCCGACCAACACGCCGCTGCGGGTATAAACGGAGGGCAAAATGTAGCTGGCGTGAATGTGCCGCACGTCGAATATATCCATCGGCACACCCGCGCGCGCGACGCCCGCCGCTACGGCTTCGACCATTTGCTCCGTGTTGCCGTACATCGTCCCGTAGAGGAGCGTCACCCCCACGTCGGGACCTTCGAGCGCGTAGTTCGCCCACTTTTGGTACAGTTCGATGATCCGCCCTGGGTTTTTGCGCCACAACAGGCCATGCGACGGCGCGACCACGTCAATCGGGACGCCGGCCAGCTTGTCAATGGCCTTGATCACTGGCTTGGGGAACAGCGCCACGATGTTGGCGTAGTAGCGCAGCGCCTCGCGCTCGTAGAATTCAAGCGCCGCGTATTGATCGTCGAAAATCGCGCCCTGTAGCGCGCCGTAGCCGCCAAATGCGTCGCAGGAGAACAGCACCTTCTGTGTTGTCTCGTAAGTCAACATCGTCTCCGGCCAATGTACCATCGGCGCGATGTGAAACTGCAACTGGTGTGCGCCTAGCTCCAACGTCTCGCCATCCTCAACAGCACGAACATTGTCGGTCACCTGGTAATAGTTCTCCAACATCTTCACCGCGCGGCTGGTGCAGAGGAACGTGACGTTCGGCGCGATGCGGCGCAAGGTGCGGAGCACGCCCGTGTGATCCGGCTCCATGTGGTTGACCACGATATAATCCAGCGACGCCGGATCGAAAACTTCAGCGATTTGATCAAGGAGCGCATCGCCCTTGATGTCTTTCGCTGCGTCCACGAGAACTTTCTTCTCGTCGTCAATCACGTAAGCGTTGTAGGAAACGCCTTCGCTGGTGATCGGCCAGATACCCTCAAAAAGGTCGGTCGTCCGGTCGTTGACGCCGATCCAGTAAATTCCAGGTTTTATGTTAATTGCAGGCATTGTTTTCTCCTCATCCGTGGTGTTATCTCATCCGTGGTTTTATTCGTTGGACAAAGTCCAGGTTTTGTCAGTCGTCAGGTCAACTTCGTATCGCTCGGCCAGTGACTCGTCATCGCAGTTTTGCACCATCAGATCATACGTGCCGGGCTTGACATAGAATATGCGCTTTCCACCAGCGGGGATAATCTCGCTGCCCCCCATCCGGTCGTCGCCCCATTCGCCGCCAGACGAAAGCGAGATGAAGACGTAGCACAGTTCTTGATCCGAAGTATTGTCAACCAACAGGCGAGACGTCGCCCCACGCTCGCCCGCAGTCAGCGTGGTCTTTTTATCAACCGCCCACGCTGTCCCCATCACCACCTCATCGCACGTCTCAAGCTGCACATCGTGCTGCCCGGCAGACACGTCAAACGTCTTGCTCGCGCCTGAAGCAATCGTTTCTTCGCCGCCGAGACGGTCGTCGCCCCACTCCTGGCTTTCGCTCTCGGAGATGAAAACGTAACAGATCTCATCCGGCGACTTATTGTCTACCGTGATCTGAAAATCGCCCGAAGGCTTGGTGGATCCACCGGCGCCCGAAAATGCTACGCAGGCCAGCGAAAGCGCCGCTACTGTCACCATCGTCACCATAATCATCCAGCGTTTCATCGCCACACCTCCTCTATAAATAGCCACAGAGAACACAGAGTTCACAGAGAAAAATAAAAAATACTCTGCGCTCTCCACGTGCTCTGCGGTAAAATTTTCATTATCGGGGCTGTACCCAGGTTCGGTTACACTCCTTCTCTTAAGAAATCCATATCTATTATAACAGTAAGCGAAACATGGGACAAGCATCTCTTCTGGATTTCACGACATTTTCCGGTAGAATAGGCCCTATGATACACAAGCTGAAGCACATCCTGGGCAATCCGGTTGCCTGGGCCATTCTATTGACCGCGATTTACCTGGCGATTCTCGCATTACGTCCGGCGGAAGCCTTCTTTGGCGTGCCCGGCGAGTGGACGTGGGCAGGCCGCCCGCCAGCACCGAGCACCCTACCCCGGTGGCCCCCCGCCATCGTCGCGTTGGCGTTGATTGCAATCACTGGCATCGCGCTGGACAAACGGTGGGGTGCGCTAACCCGGCGGCAGCGCGCTGCGGCCCTGGGATTTCTTGTCGTCGCCATCCCATTGACGCAAGTCCTGCTCAAGTATATCCACTATCGCTACCCTATCGAATTCTATCTCTACCGCACCATCGGCCCGCACAATGGCTTCTGGCAAGTCGCTGTCTCGATCACCGATCTGGGCGAATACCTGCGCACCTATCCAACGCACATGCGCGCAATGGACAACATTTTCGAGCACCTCACCACGCACCCACCGGGCAACATCATTTACCTGTGGCTGTGGCGAAAGGGATTTGAGGCGCTGCCCGGTCTGGCGCACACAGTCGCGCATTGGCTGCGCGGCTACAATTGCGCGGACCTGGCTTTCGTCTCCATGCCCGACGCCCACATCGCTGCCGCACTTGGGCAGATGTGCGTTCCGCTGTTCAGTGGCCTGACCGTCCTGCCCCTCTACGCCTGGGCCAAACGCCTCGGCGCTGCGCAGACCGGCTGGCGCGCCGCGACTTTGTTCGCCCTCGTACCGGCCCTTTCGCTGTTCACACTACGGTGGGACAGTCTCTACCCGCTTTTCGCAGCGACGGCTTTTGCCGCGCTCCACCGTGGACTCAGTGAAAACAAGCCGCTCCTGTGGTTAGTGTCGGGGATCAGCGTATCGCTGGCCTCCTTTTGCAGCTTCGGCAACGCCCCCCTCGCACCCGCCGTCGCCCTCTATGCCGCGCTCTACCTCTGGAGTCAATCGCGCGGCTCCCGTCTACCATCTACCGGCTACCGGCTACTTTGGAGCTGGCTGGCATTGCTTCTAGGCGGCTACAGCGTGTGGGGACTGTTCCATCTCGTTACCGGCGTGGCTTTTTGGGATTTGTTAGCCATCACGGGCAACATCCAGGCAACGCTGCGCCGCAACTACAGTTACGGGCAATGGCTCTTCTACAACGTTTACGACATCCTCACATTCGTTGGCGTGCCCATCGGAGTATGGTTTGTCACAGAGACGGCGCGCGCCTGGCAGGCGACCCTGCGGCGGCAAGCAACAGTCGCCGCGCTGCCCGCGCTCGCCGTCTCAGGCGTCCTCATCGCGGTGAACGTCGCGGGCGTCTCTCCTGGCGAGGTAGGACGGCTGTGGATGTTGTGGATGACGGGGATGGTTGTGACCGCAGCATTGGGATTACAACGCCAATCCCCCCACCAGGGACATCACTACGCGAAGGTCGTCGCGCTACTGGCGTTGCAAAGCCTATGGATGTCGCTCTTTCTGCGCGTCACGCCGACCGGGATGCCGGGTTACACGCCGCGCCAGCCGGGAAACCCCTCCGTCGCTACGCCGCTGAACGTGACGTTCGACCGCAACATCCAACTCGTCGGCTATGCGGTGGAACCGGCCCAGCCAACACCAGGCGCAACGGTCAACGTCACGCTGTACTGGCAAGCGCGCGAGCGGCCCGATCTGCCTTATACTATTTTCGCGCACCTTATTGACGGTCAGGGCACGTTGCAAGCGCAAAGTGACAGTATGCCTGTCGCCAACACTCTCCCGACCTCGTGCTGGCTGTCGGGCGAGACCGTCGAAGATGTGCATCCGGTCGTCATTCCAGAAAACGCGCCGCCCGGCAACTATACAACGCAAGTGGGGTTATATTATTTGCCGAGGATGACGCGGCTACCCATCATCAGCGGCGGGCAAGGTGACTTTTTCCGTTTACCGTTTACAATAACGGTTGTAAGCGAATGAGCAAATCAGCAGATCAGCAAATAGTATCACTCGTTACTAAATAACTAACTCTGGGAGCATTGATATGCGTATTGGGATCATTACCGGGGAATACCCGCCTCTGGAGGGCGGCGTGGGGGACTTCACGCACGAACTGGGGTTGGCGCTGCACGCCGACGGGCACGAGATTCACATTCTGACAACACGGATGAATGACCGGCAGCCGACTCCTGTCCAAGAAGAAGAGCTGACGATTTATCGGGACATTCCCAATTGGGATCGCAGCGCCTACGCTCGCATCACCGGCTGGATTAACACATTATCGCTCGATGTTGTCAATATCCAGTACCAGGCAGCAGCATACCAAATGCGCGGCGGGGTTAACCTCTACCCGCGCGCGCAAAGGCGACGTATCACCGCGCCCATTGTCGTGACATTCCACGATCTGCTGCCGCCCTACCTGTTCCCCAAGGCCGGGCCGCTGCGCCAGTGGACTGTGTGGCAGTTAGCGAAGGATGCGGACGGTATTATCATCACCAACAGCAATGACTATACCGCAATAACCGCCGATCCCAAACGCGCCTTACCGCCCCTGCGCTTGATTCCCATCGGCAGCAACATCGCGCCGCACCCCCCTGCCGGCTATGACCGCGAAACCTGGCGTCGCCAGCGTGGGTTTGGCCCTGACGATTTACTGATCGGGTTCTTCGGCTTCCTGAATCGTAACAAAGGCGTCGAGACCTTGCTTGAGGCTATGAAACAACTCGTAGATCACGAACTACCGGCGCATCTGCTGTTCATCGGGGGGCGCACCGGTTCCAGTGACAGCACGAACGCGCGCTATGCCGATGAGATTGACGCGCGAATTGAGCAGATGGGATTGAGCGCGCGCGTCCATCGCACTGGCTTTACCATGCCCGAAGAAGTCTCCGCCGCACTCCTGGCCGTTGATCTGTGCGCCTTACCCTATCGCGGCGGCGCGAGTATGCGGCATGGGACACTGCACGCGGCCCTCACGCACGGCAGAGCTATCGTCACCACAACGCCACAGGTGGCGACGCCGCAGCTCCAAAACGGCGTCAACGTCATCCTCGTCCCGCCAGAAAATGCGGATTTTCTCGCCAGCGTGATTCAGGCATTGTGGGAGAATCCACAGGCGCGCGCGGAGATTGAGCAGAACGCCGCGCGCCTGGCTCAGGAATTTTCGTGGGAGCGGATTGCCGCGCACACGGCGGAATTTTTCCGCACGCTGGTGCGAAAATCCTCCGGCAGCCCGGACGCCACAGTTTCTTGAACGTTCCAGGTATGGTCACCGCTCCAGCAACCCAAATCGCCACTAAAGCAGCGATGACGCGCCCATCTGCTCCCCTGCGGGTCATCTTGATCGCTTTCACCGTGCTCGGCCTGATTTACAGCGCCGGCGTCCCCGTTTTCGAAGCCTCCGACGAAGTCTGGCACTACCCGATGGTGCAGCACATCGCGGCGCATTGGACGCTGCCGGTGCAGCCGCTCGAACCGGGCGCACCCAGCGGCCCGTGGCGGCAGGAGGCCAGCCAACCGCCGCTTTATTATGCGATAGCCGCCGCTCTCACCGCCTGGATTGACACCGGCGACCTTGAGCAGATGCGCCATCTCAATCCACATGTGGCCGCCGGTGAAGTCACGCCCGACGGCAGCAACGTCAACCTCGTCGTTCACAATCCAGCGATGGAACGTTTCCCCTGGCGGGGAACGGTGCTGGCGGTCCACATCGCGCGCATCTTCTCCGTGCTGTTGGGGACGTGGGCGGTCTATCTGACGTGGGCGCTCGTCCGCGAACTCTTCCCGGAGCGCCCCCGGCTCGCGCTGACCGCCGCCGCCATCCACGCCTTCACGCCGATGTACCTGTTCATCAACGCCTCGGTGAACAACGACAATCTGGTCGTGCCGTTGTGCTCGCTGGCGTTATTGATGATGGTGCGGATAGTCCGAAGTCCAAAGTCGAAAGTAAGAAGCTATTTGGTGTTGGGAGTGGTGATTGGGCTAGGCTTGTTGACGAAGGCCAGCGCCATCGGATTGTTGCCGCTTGCCGTCGCAACTGTGGCGTGGGAAGCGTGGCAGAAGCTCAAATGGCGAATGGGCGAATCGGCGAATCGGCGAATGGGCAAATCGGCGAATGAGCAAATCGGCGAATCAAAAATTGCGCCGCACGAGTCCCTACTCCCTACTCCCTACTCCCTACTCCCTAAAATCATGTTTTACGCTTTGCGTGACTTATCCCTCATCCTCATCCCCGCCCTCGCCATCTCCGGGTGGTGGTTCTACCGGAATTTTCGGCTCTACGGCGATTGGCTTGGGCTGAACGCCTTCTACGCCGTGCTGGGCACGCGCGATGTCGCGGCGGACTTCGCGCAACTGTGGGCGGAGCGGTTCGCGTTCGCCGCCGGGTATTGGGGCAACTTCGGCGGTCTCAATGTGCCGATGCCCACGTGGATTTACACAGTGCTCAACGGCTTTGCCATTCTCGCGGCGCTTGGTCTGGTTGTGCGATTTGGGTTGTGGGTTGTGGGGGGAAATCTGTGGCCTTTTTCCTGGGACGCGCAAACCGCTGCGCGGGCGCTGGCGTGGGCGTGGCCGGCGGCGGTCTTCGTCTCGTGGATGCGCTGGGCGACGATCACCTGGTCGTCGCAGGGGCGTCTCATCTTCTCTGCTATGCCGATGTGGGCGCTAGCGTTGGCGAGTGGCGAGTGGCGAGTAGCGAATCAAGAATCAAGAATCAAGAATCACGTTTTACATTTTACGTTTTACGTTTTACGTTTTACGCATTCTCTTTCCCAGTTACTCGCTGCCTCCCTGTTTGCGCTGTGCCTCATCGCCCTGCCGGTGTGGATTGCGCCGGTGTATATGCCGCCGGCCGAGACGCGCGCGGAATTGAATACGCTGCCCCTGCGCGCGGATTTCGGCAATGTGCTGCGGCTGACCGGCTTCAGGATGGATCGGCGCAACACTGTCCCTGGCGACACCGTCGGGTTGACGCTGCAATGGACGGCGCTCGCGCCGACAGCGACCGATCACAGTCTGTTCATCCACGTTTTGGGCGAAGGTGAGCGCATTATCGCGCAGCGCGACGCCTTCCCCGGACGCGGCCTCATTTCGACAACGTGGATGGAACCGGGGCGCGCGTGGATCGAGCACTACGAAATCCCCATTCCCGCGTTGGCCTACGCGCCCGACAGCTTGACGTTCGCGGTAGGGATGTACGAGACTGCCACGGGTGCGCGGCTGCTGGTGCAAGCCAGTGCGCCTTTCACCGTGACGCCTGCCGGGGATGCCGTGATTTTCGGCGATGTCTGGCTCAGTGAGCCGACGCAAATGCCCGAAGTACAGTTCGGCGAGAGCATCGTGCTCAGCGGATACGTTTTGGATGACGTGATCGTGGGACGCGGGGAATCGCTCCAGGTGACGCTGCACTGGCGCTGCGCAGCGCCGATTGACGGCGACTACACCATCTCCGTGCAGCTCATTGACGATCAATGGCGCAAGGCCGCCCAATCCGACGCCTGGCCCCTGGATGGCGCAGCGCCGACCTCCTCCTGGCAAGCGGGCCAGCGCATTGACGAATTGCGCACGCTTACCATCGCCGCCGACGCCGCGCCGGGCGTCTACAACCTGCAACTTGCGATTTACCGCGTCAACGCGGCCGGCGAACTCGAACACCTGCCTATCGTGTGGCAAAAGGGGCAAATGCCCGTCAAAACCGTGGTCTTGACGCGGGTAAGAGTTAACTAAAGCGTAAAACGTAAAACGTGATACGTAAGCGCAGAAAGCGTCCTACGTTTTACGTTTCACGCTTTACGTTTTATGCCTCGAGGCGCTTAACAAAACAGCGCCGCCGCTTGTGCTGGCGCGTTTCGTAATACTTCCACTGCCCCTGCACGTTCTGATTGGTCTCCAGTTCGGGGTTGGATTCCACTTTGCGGATACCGCGTTGCGCATACAGGCGGTGAATCGCATCCATCAAGATCGCATTCACCCCTTTGCCCTGATATTCAGAGCGCACGGCCACCAGGTATGCGTCGGCCCGGTCCTCGTTGCGCAGGGCGCGCAACAGATGAATGAAACCAAACGGGAAAAGCCGTCCATCGGCCTTCTGCAACGCCTTTGACAAAGACGGCATGGTAATCCCAAAAGCCACCAGCCGGTCGTTTTCATCCACCACCAGCGGAACGAAATCAAGAGAAATCAGGCCGAAGTAAAGCTTGATGTAATAGTCAATCTGCCGCTCGGTCAACGGGACAACGCCGTAGAGATGCTCGTATTCGTCGTTGAGCACGTCGAACACCTCATGCGCGTAGGAAGGCAAGCCTTTCTCGACGCGGGGACGCAACAGTTCTTTTTTGTCACGCACCTGCAACAAGCGCAGTCCGTACCGGCGTTTAGCCAGGTCGGCAATGCGGGCGATGGTGGCGTTTGGCTCCGGCGTGACGGCCATCTCGTACTCCATCCAATCCACGTCTTTGACATAGCCAAGCCGTTCCAGGTGAACGGGATAGTAGGGATAGTTGTAGAACGTCGCCATCGTCCCCAACTCTTCAAAGCCTTCCACCAGCATCCCTTCGCGATCCAGATCGGTGAAGCCCAACGGCCCGTGGACGGCGCTCAGCCCCTTTTCCCTCGCCCACGCTTCCACCTGCGCAAAGAGCGCCGCCGACACGGCCGGGTCATCCACAAAATCCACCCAACCGAAGCGCATGTACGGCTGGCGCCATTTTTCGATGTGCGCGCGGTTGTAGATGGCGGCGATCCGACCAACGATCTCGCGCCCGCGATAGGCCAGCCAGTAGCGCGCGTCGCAGTAGTCGAAAGCGGGGTTTTTGTCGCGGCGGAAGGTCTGGTAGTCGTCCATAAAAAGCGTAGGGACCCAATAGGGATTATTCCGGTACAGCTTGTTGGGGACACGAATAAACGTGCGCAGCTCGCGCAGCGTGGTCACTTCTTTAATCAATAAGTCCACAGAGAATGCTCCTTCTAAGGTCGTCTTGTAGTCATGAGTCGCATCGTCGTCGGTCATGCGATCAAGTCAATGCGCTCCTTCTACCCTATTATACTTAGGATAGAAGGAGCGCAAAGAGCATGAGCCGAACATAAAGCGGCGCGGACATTCAGCCGCGCCGCTCACACTTTATGGCTTATAAACGCGCATCACCAGAGGCAAGTAAAGCATGTGAAGCGGTCGCTCAACGAATTGCAGCACGCCGATCCGGGACGTGTTCTGCCACGACTGACCGGTAGGATCGTTCCAGATGGCGACGCTGTCGCGGTCGCCGTCACCGTCCGCATCGTCGTTGACCTGGAAGTCGAAGCCGATGAAGACACCGGGCTGCGGCATCACCTGGGTCAGCGTGATCGCCGCCTCGATGATGTACGCGCCGTCAATGAACAACGTCTCGCTTGTACCGGCGATGACCCGCGCTGCGCTGAGCAACGTGGCCGCCGAAGCCGCCCCACCGAAGCTCTGCTCGTTGTCGAAGTTGACGCGGTACTGTCCGTCGTCCAGTTCGTAGCTGGTGGTCTTGGCGTTGTTCTGGTCCACGAAAACCTCGATGGAGTCCTCTTCCCAGGGGTTGGCGCTAACTTTGCTCAGGAGCGAATCAGACACCACCGCGTAGACGTACAGGTGAGTCTCGTCCCACATCGTCTTGACCTTCGCGGTTGCACCGCCCATGCCCTGCACCCAGACATTGGTTCTAATTTCGTTGGCATCGGCCCACAATGCATCCGCGTGGCCATCGATGACCGGCGTCCCCTTGATTGCCGTCGTTAGTCTGATCTCGTCAATCAGAATCAACGTGCCGAAATTGGCCGTGCTCGTGAGCTGGCTGTTGGTCGGATCGTTCCACGAGATCACGGAGCCGTCGCTGCCATCGGTGACGCGAACGTCGAAGCCCAGACGTGTTCCGGGGGCGAGTGTCGCCGTCAGCGGGAGGCGCGCTTCCAGGACGTAGCCGCGAGTATTAGGGGTGACCACGTAATCCATCTGGAAGGTGCCACTGGGGAAGGTGTAGTAGCGGTCATCGCCCTCGTAGGTGGCAGTCTTGCCATTGTTCTGGTCGACGAAGACTTCCACCTGATCGCCGGCATCCACGGTCGGGTCCTCAACCTTCACAATCAGGTAGAGGTTTTTTGCCGCATCCCAGCGGGTCTGGTAACTCGCCGTCATCGTGCCGGTGGAGCCGATCTCGATCCAGGGTAACATCTCCCAAAGCGTCTCGGTCATCCCATCCACAACCGGCGTGGCTTTGGAGATATTCTGCTCCTTGAGCAACACCGGCAATTGCGACGGATCGATGATGCCCCAATAGGCCCACTTGGCCTGCAAATCCTTGTCGAAGAGCAGCGGCAGGTTGATGCGGGAAATTGGAAAGGTTGAAAGCCAGGTGTGATCATCGGCCAGCCCCCAGAACGTCACCGACCCGATCTTGTCCGCGTGACGGCGGAAGACCTCGAAGATATCCTTGTAGCGGTAGCCTTGTTTGATGAGCACTTCTGGGGGGACGGTAGTGTAGGAATCGGTGTCATTGGTGTAAATGCTCATATCCAGTTCGGTGATATGCACTTCACCCAATTCGGCAAACATCTTGATGGTTTCCTCAATGGCCGCCGCCGAGGGGTTCTGGATATTGATGTGCATTTGCATACCGATGCCGTTGATCGGCACACCCTGATCCTGGAAACCTTTCACCACATTGTACATGCACTGGCGCTTGGCCGGATCGGTTTCACCGTAGTCGTTGAGGATCAATGTGGCGCTAGGCACCTCGCGGTGTGCGATGGTGAACGCAGTTGAGATGTAGTCGGAGCCGGTTAATTCATACCAGCGACTCCGGCGCAAACAGTCCGGCTGTGCCGGATCAATAACCTCATTGACCACATCCCAGACGTTGACCACATCACTGTAGCGGTTGGTGACCGAGATGATATGGGTCTCCAGACGATCCAGCACCAGTTGTTTGTTTTCCAGAGTCGGCGTCAGCGGTTCGCCGGCGGCGTTCTCGAACATCCACTCGGCGGCCTGCTGGTGCCAGACCAGCGTGTGGCCGTGGATAGCCATATTGTTGGCTCGCGCGAAGTTGGCCAAAGCATCGGCGCCGGCCCAGTTGAAGACGCCTTCTTCAGGCTGAATCGAAGCAGGCTTCATCGCATTTTCAGCGGTGATACTGTTGAAGTGTTTGGTCAGCAATTCGACATGGCGATCACTGGTAAGCTGCGTCGGCTCGAGCGCCGCGCCAACCAGGAAATCGCCCGCGTGGAATTGGTAGACCGAGGTGAGGTCCTGAATGGGTGGAGGTGGCGCAGCAGTCGGTGGTTCGGTCATGACGATGGTGACGTCGTCAATGTAGAAGCTGGCATTAGGATCAGCACATTCTGCATACAGAGTCAAAGCATCGGCTTGCGTTGTATACTTGAAGGAACCAGACACGCATGACCAGGCAGAGGAAGTGGTGTTGCTATTACTGCCCAGCCAGGGATACGAGCTTGAACCGCCAATGGTGTATTGCAACGCGAAGTTCGTCTGGAAAGGCCCCAACCCTTCTGCCAGGCGAATACAACCGCTGATTTCGTAGGTAGCGCCGACCTCCAACAGGTCTAGTACATTCAAGGCCGGCCCATTCCACCCACCCGTTCGTCCGGTGACCTGGAGCGCATAATTGCCCGTATACACGGGGGCGGTGACGACAGCCAAAGCTATCCCAGTCCCACCACGCGGATACCACCCCTGGGTCGTGTTATCCTCAAATCCGTAGGTTGCGATAACGGGCGGCTTGGTCATCACAATAGTGACATCGTCAATGAAAAAGTCGGCGGTGGCGCTGGCGCTCTCGGCGTACAGGGTCAATGTTTCGGCTTGTACCTTGTATTCGAAAGAGCCACTCACACATGCCCACGCGGCATCGGTCGTGTTATCTTCAGACCCGACCCAATTCCACGAGGTGGAGCCACCCACAGGCTTGTACTCTACCGCAAAGTTCGTCCGGGTTGATGCCGTACCCGCCGCTAAGCGAATACAACCGCTGATACGATAGGTGCCGCCAACCACCAACAGGTCTAGCAGGTTTATAGCCGGCCCATTCCACCCATCAGTACGCCCAGTCACGCCAAGACTGCGGGCGCCTTCATGGGCCACCGTCGTCACCGAAGCCACGACCGCGGTGCCGCGACCGTACCAACCCTGCGTCGTACCATCCTCGAAATCATAAGTCGCCAGCACCACGTCCGCTTGCGGCGCAAGGGGCTGCGCGACCACGAGGCCGGCAGAAAACATTGCCGGAGACAGCAGACCGACCAGATAGGCCAGCACCACAAACAACGAGAGGCGTGTGCGCCAATTCCGTTTTGAAGAAATCTGTTGCATCGTTTCATCTCCTTTTTAGAACTGATTAGATATTATTATGATCCAGCGATTGTTATGTCTTTCAATGTGACTCCAATGTTCAATAAGCACCTCCTTATATTGTGAACGGTCACAATCTTATACAGTATTTTAGCATACTTTTTCCGAATTTGGTACTCATTTCGGTAACGTTTCCGAAAACTCGTAAAACCTCTACTTCGTTTCACAGGCAACATACGTTATCGTTAACCCCATATTGACGCCCGCGCCGACTCCGGTATACTGGCCTGCGATCACGCATCAAGCGCGAGAGGAGGCTAACGATGGAATCAACAACACTCCCGATGGGCAGCAAAAAACACATTGCACTGGTGGCGCACGATAGCCGCAAGGACGATCTGATGGAGTGGGTGCGCTTCAATCGCGGTTCGCTGATCCAGCACGAAATCTACGCGACAGGCACGACGGGCTGGTTGTTGCAGCGTGAGTTGGGGGTTCCCATTCACCGGATGCAGAGCGGCCCGCTTGGCGGCGACTTGCAGATCGGCGCGAAGATCGCCGAAGGGCAGATCGACTTCCTGGTCTTTTTCTGGGATCCGCTGGAAGCACAGCCGCACGACCCCGACGTGAAGGCGCTGCTGCGGTTGGCGGTGCTGTGAAACATCCCCGCCGCGACCAACCGGGCCACGGCGGATTTTATGTTCTCGTCGCCGCTGATGCACCAGGACTACGAGCGGATCGTGCCGGATTACGCCACATACCAACGCGAGCGCGAACGGCGACTGGAGCAGTTCGTGGCAGAGGAATTACAAGAATCCGGCGTATGCGCTCCCGAATAACACCGGTCCAAACAATGCTTTAGAACAAATTCCACCACAGAGACACGGAGTTCACGGAGATTTTTCACAATTCTTCTCCGTGTTCTTTGTGCCTTTGTGATAAATGCCATCAAGTGTTCCTTAGAATTCACTTCGATTGCCTATCACGTTGCCTTCTGCATCGGTCTCCAACAGCCCTTTGGTTGTATCCAACACTACCAGTTCATTTCCCCATGGATCGTGAACCACCGCACAACGCCCTATCTGGATGTCGAACGGCGGCGCAACCACCTTTCCTCCCGCTGCCTCGATCTGCACAGCGGCGGCGTCGGCGCACGCGACCTTCAGGTCAATTTCAGGGCTTCGCGGCTCGGTGTGCAGGACGATCTCTGTCTCATCGTCGGACATTCGCAAGCCGACCGCATCCCCGGTTTTCCAGATCAACTCAAGCCCCAATTGGTCACGGTAAAACGCCAGACCTGCCTCGAGGCTTGCCACGTAGAGCCGGACACAGTCAACCTTTTGAATCAGCGATTTTGTCATGTAATAACACCTCACACCGGAATCGGCGCGATGACCTGCGAGGAGGCCAGTAGCCACGCTACCCACAAGGCATTGAGCAGCGCGCCCAGGTAGATTTTGCCGGTGAGCAGGTGGCACCACGTCGAAATCACCGCCGTCAGCGCCAGGACCAGCAGCAGTTGGAACAGCGTCATCACGAAGGTCGCCATCACACCGCCGGGGCCGACCAACGGCACGACGTTGAACAGGAGCAGCGGCGCGTATTGCAACACGATGAACAACGCCAATGGAACGATCTGGATGAGCACATTCGTCGCAGCCCAATGCGTAAAAGTGCCCCACCATGTCGCCTGCGAGGGGCGACGCACCATCCCATGCAGGAAAGCGCCCGTCCCCAAAAAGCCCACCAACAGGAAGGGAAAGTACAGCGCGAGCATCCCCACACGATACGGCGTCAGGTCGCTCAAATAGGGGAAGATGCCCCGCCAATCGACAATGAAGAGCGCCTCCAGCCCGGCTTCGAGCAGGTAAACCACGAGAAAGAGCACAAACGCCAACAGCGCGGTCTTGCCCAGGTGCGCCCAGGTCAGGTGCAGGCGAGTGGGATGATCGGAGACGCCTAGATCGTCCAGCGGGACGTTCTGTTTCCCGCGCCAGCGCCAGAAAAGCGCCAGCCCGATCAGGTTGATCACCAGGAACCACCACACGAGGCCGTTCACCATCATCATCGGGAACAGACCATCAATGGGAACGACGTAAATGTGAACGGCAAACAGTACCATAATCAAGGGGATGTAGAGCCATTTCAGCAGGCCGTTGACGAGTACCGCCCGTCGGAAAGGCCGCCCGGTACACTGATACTGTCCGGAGGCGACGCTCTGCAAGGAGCCGAAAAAGCGCGCGCGCAGCAAAAGCCAAGATAGCGGCAGTAACGAGAGCAATCCGGCAAGCATAGCGATCAGGGTTGCGGCTTCTTTGAGCGGCCAAATCTGGCGAGCCGGATCGCGCCACAGCTCCGGCGCGGGTTGGAGCGCCTGCTGCATCCACGTCACGGCCTCGGCAATTGCGCCGGGATGGAATGATTCCAGGACGTGGATCGTGTGCGGCATATAAACGCGCCGCGCACTGCCGTTCGCGAAGTCGCCGTAAGTTACGCCGATCTCTGGATTGGCGACTGGGATGGCGCGCTGCGTCTGCGGCGTGGTCATCCATTCCGCCGCGAAGTCGCGCGTCCCGGTCATCCGCGTACGGTATTCATCCCAGCGGCCAAAGATCATCAGCATATTCCTGGGCCGCGTGGGGGTGGCTGCCTCCCCGTAGGCGAACCCGGAGATAGAGAGCGCCTGCACCGTCGGATCGTTAAGCGCCACAGTGTACGCCATCTCTGCGCCCAGGCTGTGCCCCATCATCCCCACGCGCGTCGCATCCACAAAGGGCAACGCCTTGAGATAGGCCAGCGACGTCGTCCCGCCGTAGGTGGGGTCGAAGTCCGGCGCGTCAGGGGCGTTGGGTTCGCCGGAGTTGCCGCGCCCGATGGCGTCAATGCTGAGGACGACGATGCCGCGCCGCGCCAGCTCGATGGCGTAAGGGTCGGCGGTCTCCCGGTTGTTCTGATAACCGTGGATATAGACCACACCCGGTCCCGGCGACACCTCCGTCACCCCCGTGGGCTGGAACAGCTTGGCGCGGACGCGGATGCCGTTGAAGTTGGCGTAGGTGACGTTGCGCACCGTCACCCGCCCGAAGTCCTGCTGCACCAGCGCGGCCACGACCGTTGCGCCGACCAGCACCAACAGGCACATCGCCCAAACCCACACCATCTTGCGTTGATACTGCGTTGAAAACATCTTTGCCCTCCTCATTCAATCAAACTGCGAATCTTGTGTGATTCACGGTTCAAAGCCCGTTTAGCCTGCCAATGAAACCAATCTGCCCCACCCCGCGCGCGCAAAGTGTCCTATAGCCATAGCAATGCACAGCGATGTGAAAATGACCGGGTACATATAGTAGCGATCCCAATCCAGCGGGGTCAACAATGGAGGCAGCGCGGTGACAGCCCCAACCGCCAGAATAGCGACGCTCGCCGCCGAACCGCTTTTCCCGATCAGCCACAAGCGTGCCGAACGCGCCAGGTAAAACAACCCAAAGGCCAACAGAATCCCATTGAAAAGTTCGTCATGAAGGATGGTATAATCACGCAGGATGCGTTGCGGAAGGATGCGCAGGCGCTCGCCCCAGTCGGCGATGTGCCACTCCGGGCGTCTTATCTGGCGGCTCATCTCCCAGCGGCGGAACAATCCTAGCGCAATCGTCCGCAAAGGCGGCTGCGGATAAAGAAAGGGATTGACGGCAATAAATACGAGCGCCGCGACCAGTCCCACAAAGAGAAAAATCCCCATCGCGTACCACAACCGGCGCTTCCCCGGCCCGTGCCAGGCAATGATGCAGCAGAACGTCGCGCCCGCGAGGATCAGCGCCAGGCCGTTCAATTTCGCCGCGCCGGATAACCCAACACCCACGCCCATCAGCAGCAGCCAGACCAGCGAGGCGCGAAACCGCTGCGCAATGGAGTCTCCGCGCCGCGAGGCCATCATCAGGGCACGGACGCCGGCCAACAGGGTCAACGTGGTGAAAAACAGCAGCGGCGGTTCGCTCATCGCGCGCCGTAGATGGATCAGCAGATATTCCGATCCGGCGAACAACACCACGAAGACGTATCCCGACACGGCACCACCGACGTAGCGCGCCAACAAGTACAAAATCATCCCGCTGATCACCGATAGCAGTGCCATCATCGCCCGCGCTGACCAGAGCAAACCGCGAGACGGTTTATTGCCGGAGGCTACGTTCTGTGCGTTGCTAACGTCGAAGTCCCACGGACGATTCAGGTCCGCCACGTGATATCCGCCCGCCAGACGGCCCAACGCGATCATATAGCGCGAGACCGGCGGCTGCGTCATCGTCCAATAATGTGCATTCCACACGTGCGGCGCAGACGGAGCGGATGCCAGCGCGGGTGACAGCCAATCCGGTACGGGGAAGTCGCCATCCAGCCCGCTCTCGCGCAGCCAGTCCGGCTCGGTGAAATCGCGCGTGAGCAGCGCCTCAAGATAGCAACTGGTGGCGATCCAATGGCTCTCATCCCCGTGGAAGGGAACGGCGTGGAGACCGCTAAAGTACACGCCGCTCACAACGACGAAGACCAGTCCTACCTCCAACAAGCGATACCACTTCACCATCCCGCTCCTTATGATGGACACAGATCAACACGGAGTTCACGGATAAGCGACAATGCAGCGTAGTTTATCCCAATATGTCCAAGCGGGCAAATGTAGGGGGGCGGTATGCGCCAGGATGTGGAACGGTTGGCTGTGAATGTTCAGGGCGATTTAAGCGCGGCAGCCGACGATGTGACCGCCCCGCCGGTAACAGAATACCGCCCGGCCTTGTACTGAGGTCGGGCGGTATGTTAAAATGCGCTTGGGTTGACCGCTAGCGTGAATCTCGCCAGGTCCGCTCAAGGCATCCCCAACGCGGCCTTTAAGCATTGATCCACTTTAACCATACTCGCTCTGGATAGTCTGCCCAGCGTCCGGATCACCAAAGCCTGCTCAATCGTGAACATGTTTTCGCATTTGACCACCGAGTTACTGATCAGTCCAGATGCCTTTCCCTCCGCAGTCGCAATGTCAATCAGAAATTGTGTCGGTTCTATACCAGCTAAAGTTGTGTCACTTGAAACCATAGCAATGATAACATTAGCTAGCCGCTCGTTGTTGCGATCACATTGTACAATCAACGCCGGACGCTTTTTGAGCATCCCGCCGCCGCTGAAGGGGAACTGCACCAGCACGATATCGCCGCGCCTATAGGGCATCGTAAGCCTCCATTTCCGGCGCATCCCAATCCTCTGCGGCGACGCGCTCCTGCGCCCGATAGGTTTCGGCTATTTTGAACTGACTATCATCTAGCAACGATTTGAACCACTCATAGACCTCAACCGGCAAGATCACATGCGTTTTTTGCCCCACCATATCGGTGATGTATTGCACCTGAAAAGCCTGGATGGTCATTGCCTCTCATCTCCTTTCCTGGCAACGCTTGTGCTTTTATGATACCCCTTTGTGGCTTGTCCGTCAATTGACAAAACAGGAACGGCGGCTCACGCATCGCGCGTCGCAAGCGCAGGGACAATTCCGCAACCGAGTTACCGGCGGCCGTCGCCGTGTGCGTAAAAAAGACATAGGACTTACGCAACTCCACAAAACCGGACGCAGATTCACGCGGATTTTCGCAGATAAAAGAAAAAATCTGCGTGTATCTGCAAAAATCTGCGTCCAATAGCTCGCTGTATCGGCATTGTGCGTAAGTCCTGAACAATCACGAGGGATGCGGCTCTTTCATCCTGAAGAACCGCGTGGTCAACGCCAGCGCAATCACGTTGAGCACGCCCACAACCGCGAAGGGCAAACGCACGTCAATTTCCAGCAACGTCCCGCCGAGCAACGTCCCCAGGATCATCGCGCCGGTCCACAAGAGGTGCAACATACCGAACACGCGGCCATGCACTTCCGGCTCGGCAGCGACGGTGACCATCCCCGGCAGCAACGTCGACAGCGCCCAGGCCGCGCCGACGCCCAACGCGCCGAAGATGTACAACCCCCACACGGAACGCGCCGTGAGAATCGTGCCGCCGATGGCGAGCAGGATCACGCCGAACGCGATCTGCGTGGGCAAGCGCACGCCTTTGCGGTCAGCAAGCCGTCCGGCAAGCAGTTGCGTCAGTGAGGCGAAGACCGAACTGAGGGCCGCGTACCAGGCGACGGCGGCGTTGCTCCCACCCTGTTGCTTGATCAACAGCGGCAGCAAGGTGGTGATGCCGTAGTAGCAGGTCGGGAGAAAGCGCAGCAGCCCCAGGAGGACAATGGGCGGGCGGCGGAGCAGCGTCCCATAGCCGCTTGGCGCAGGGGCGACGCCCTTCGCGCGGGCCTGCGGGCGCAGGGGCGGCAAGAGGCCGGCGGTCAACGTGGTGAGCACGCCAAATCCGGCCAGCGCCAGACCCAGGGCCGCGAAATTGTCCGCGCCGAGCACGACGGCAGCGAGCGGATTGCCCACCGCCGCGCCGATCGTGTAGCCCCAGTTGTAAAGCGCCGAAAAGACGCCCAGCGCGCCCGCGCCGGCCGCCAGCGTGAGATAGCCCTGGCTGCTCAACGTGGAAAAGCCAAGTCCCGCGCTGCCGAGGCTCCACAGGACGGCGACGAGCCAGGGCGCGCGAAAAACGTAGAGCAGGCTGCTCACGGCGACGCCCCCCACCCCCAACACCAACAGCCACTTGTGCCCCCAGCGATCGCTCAGGCTGCCCCCCACCAGCGAGGCCGCCATCCCCACCACCTGCCCCCAGGCCATCACCTGCGCCACCTGGCGCACCGGGTACTCGATCACTTCGTTGAGGTAGATGCTGATGAAGTTGCGCGCGGGCATCAACATGATGCCGCCCAACAGTTGCACGACGAGCAGCAGGATCAAAGGCCACGGGCTTTTCTTTGTCGTTGGTTCCACAAGTTGTTCTCCATCAACGTTACTAGCCGGATTCAGTCAATCACAAATTGGTTCGTAGTCACCGCTTTAGCGGTCTCCAGGACGGCTGAAGCCGTTACTACAAGCCTGAATTTCGATCTACTGAAGTTGACACTCCACCAAGTATAGCCGCGTTGCGCCTTTCGGCAATGTATGGGGTAGCGGACAGATGAGTGAGCCATGCTCGTGCCGGTCTCCGACCGCGCCCGCCTGAGTAGTACGATAGTCCTCTCTTTATTGACAATTCTAACTTTTAGCAGTATTATATGTTAGGTCGCCGTGCGATATTACTTTCCAGACACCGCCATGTTATGGTATCCAACAAAATAGCGTTAAAATAAACCTTAGTATGTCCGTATATTTTGCCGCCAACAAACATAGATCATCATCCTCAAGCGTGGTCTAGCCAACAGAAAGGAGGTCGGGCATTTGCGTTAACTAATGAGTTCAAAAACGTTCTTGTCTAACGATATTGGTTAATAATGGGGACATTACACGTCCAGGAGAACCTCGAGCGGACACACCCTGGCAGACCCAACGTTGGAATTGGGTGCAGATTTCTTTCCATTAAAGTTTATCTAAGGAGGATAAGATGACAGTTCATTTTAATTTAGCCACCGTTGTTCCCAAAAGAGGCGCGCAGTTCATTCGAGGCTTGTGCGCCTTAGTTTTGATACTCTCGATGTTTAGCATGAAACCGGCGCAGCCGGCAAAGGCTTCGCAGGTCGTGGATGTCTATGTAACTCTGGACGCGACGGAGGATACATATCTAAGTGCTGCGAGCACAAACACGAATTACGGCACTTCAACGACGCTCGAAGTTGATCGAACCACAGGCACTTCTCGACGGACCGCTTTGCTGCGATGGAACTTGAGCAGTATTCCCACCGATGCGACTGTGGTCAGCGCCACTATTTCGCTCAATGTCACGAACACAACCGACCGTGAATACTACCTGTACGACTTGAGGCGGAACTGGGTGGAGAACAGTGCCACTTGGAATCGATACAACGCAACGAATAACTGGACAACGGCTGGGGCAGCGAGTACCACTGGTGATCGCTACGATACAAACCTGTGGGACGCAACCACAACCAGTTTTAATAGTACCGGTATCAAAACAGTAGCTTTGAATTCCAGTGGGGTAAGCGTTATTCAGGGGTTGGTGGGCGTCGCTTCTCCCAACGGCTTGATTATTCAGAACTATACAGGAATGACCAGTAACAACTTGGTGTTTTCTTCATCAGAAGCAACAGCAGCAAATCGCCCCAAACTCAACATTCGCTACAGCATCACCTGCTACCAGCTTACCCTCAACCACACCGGCAATGGCACCGACCCGACGGCCAGCCCAGCCAACTCCACCCACTGCCCGACCGGCTATTATCGGCCCGGCCAAGCCATCAGCCTGAGCGGCGCCACACCGGATACCGGCTGGGAAATCACAAGCTGGACGGGCACCTCCAATAACGCCAGCACAGCCAGCACCAACTCGTTGACGATGCCGGCCAATGACCATACGGTTTACGTCAACTACTCCCTGAAAAACCACACCCTCACCATCGCCACGGCCGGCGCCGGCAGCGGCGTGGTCACCCCGACGGTCGGCGCGCACGTCTACACCTACGGCACGGTCGTCGCCCTGGAAGCCACGGCAAACGCGGGGTCGCTCTTCACGGGTTGGAGCGGCGACGCCGACTGTACGGACGGCTCGGTGACGATGACGGCGGACAAGACCTGTACGGCGACCTTCGTCCCGGCCTTTGACTTGACCATCGCCACCGATGGGCTTGGCAGCGGCGTAGTCACCCCGACGGTGGGGGTGCACACCTACGCCAGCGGTTCGGTCGTCACCCTGCAAGCCGTCGCCAACGAGGGCTCCACCTTCGAAGGCTGGTGGGGAGATGATGATTGCGCAGACGGTCAGGTGACGATGGACGCGAACAAGACCTGTACGGCCTCGTTCAGCCTCAACCAGTACGGCTCGGAAATCGCCACGGATGAGAACGGCAGCGGCGTGGTCACCCCGACGGTGGGGGTGCACACCTATTACCACGGCACAGTTGTCACGCTGGAGGCCGTGCCCAACGTCGGCTCCACCTTCGACGGCTGGAGCGGGGATGCCGACTGCGAGGACGGTCAGGTGACGATGGTCACGGATACGTACTGCGTGGCGTCGTTCGTCTTGATCACCTACGAACTGAACATTGACGCTGACGGGAACGGCTATGGCACCACCGTGCCGCCGGCCGGGCAGTACTACCACGACTACGGCACGATCATCAACCTGCAAGCCAACGCAGAGCCAGGCTCCTCCTTCGTGGGTTGGCATGGCGATCCCGACTGTGCGGACGGCTCGATAACCATCAGTGGCAACATGGCCTGCACGGCGACATTCATGTTGGACACCAACCTGACCATTAAGCCAAGCGCAGGCACCGGCAGCGGCACGGTCACGCCAACAGTTGGCACCCACCCTTACGCTTACAACTCGGTCGTCAGCCTGGAAGCCACGGCAGACGCCAGCTCCACCTTCGACGGCTGGAGCGGGGATGCTGATTGCGCGGACGGCGCGGTGACGATGGATGTGGACAAGAGCTGCACGGCGACGTTCACGCTCAAGACCTTCACGCTGAAGTACGCCGCCGGAACGAATGGCACTCTGAGCGGCGAGGCTTCGCAGACGGTCAACTATGGCGCAGACGGCACGGCAGTCGAAGCAGTGCCCGACACCGGTTACCACTTCGTCAAATGGAGCGACGACTCGACCGCCAATCCCCGCACCGACACCAATGTCACGGCAAATGTGGATGTCACCGCTACCTTCGCCATCAACACCTACACGCTGACCTACGCTGCCGGAGCGGGCGGCAGTCTGACTGGCGAAACCTCGCAGACGGTCAACTATGGTGCAGATGGCACGGCAGTCGAAGCAGTGCCCGACACCGGCTACCACTTTGTGAAGTGGAGCGATGACTCGACCGCCAACCCCCGCACCGACACCAACGTCACGGCAAATGTGGATGTCACCGCCAGCTTCGCGCCCAACCAGTACACCCTCACCTTCGATAGCGCAGGCGGCTCTGCGGTGGATCCCATCACGCAGGATTACGGCACCGCGGTGACCGCGCCCGACGATCCAACGCGCGAAGGCTACACCTTCGCCGGTTGGGATCCGGCTGTCCCGGCGACGATGCCGGCCGAAAATCTCACGCTGACAGCGCAGTGGACGGCCAATCAATACACCGTCACCTTCGACGCCAACGGCGGGAACGCTCCTACCCCGGCCGATAAACAAGTGACGTTTGGCGCGGCCTACGGCGCTCTGGCGACCACGACCCGCGCCGGCTATGCCTTCGCCGGGTGGTTCACCGCAGCGTCAGGTGGTACCGAGGTCACAGCCGAAACCATCGTGACGACGGCAGACAATCACACTCTGTTCGCCCACTGGACGGCCATTGAGTACACGATGCACTTCAATGCCGGCTGGAACCTGATCACCCTGCCGCTCAATCCACTGGCCCCGTTCACGGCGCAAAGCCTGCTCGATGCCATCAACGGTCAGGGCGGGACCTGCACGGAGATTGACCGCTGGACCGGCTCATGGAGCGCCCATCTCAATGCCTTGCCAACCTTCAACAACTTTGCGATTGCGACCGGAGCTGGCTATATGGTGAAGTGTACTGCCGCCAGCGATTGGACGATGCTGGGCGATCTGTTTACCAGCGGCATTCCCGTGAACCTGGTATCCGGGTTGAACCTGATCGGTATTCCGTATCCTGGTAGCTACACTGCGCAATCTGTGTTGGATGAAATAGCCGCAGATGGCGGAGTATGCAGTGAGATCAGCAACTGGACAGGCGTGTGGGTAACTCATCTCAAAGTCTTGCCCGGTGTCAACAACTTCTCGATTGTGCAGGATCGCGGCTACATGGTAAAGTGTACAGCGGCCAGCACGTTTACGCCAGGCCCGTAAACATCGCGAATGGTGGAAACAGAAACCGGGTTTCTGTCGAGACCCGGTTTCTGAAAAATGTCAGAATCTAGTACTCTGTCAATCATGGTTTGATGGGTAGTGATTTTTAACATTGTCGTCAAGATGGATAATGGGATACAGTCGTTTGAGTTTGATGCGAGCATCATCAGTTGTGAAACGCCATTCGACT
>Ga0116184_10000257_pt1 | contig 65636 bp, 51 predicted proteins | sample AD_JPNNA5_MetaG_FD_89886 | JGI IMG/M metagenome (GOLD analysis project Ga0116184, IMG submission 89886) | Active sludge microbial communities of municipal wastewater-treating anaerobic digesters from Japan - AD_JPNNA5_MetaG | ecosystem: Engineered > Bioreactor > Anaerobic > Digestate | place... | reverse complement strand
CCTGAATTTGAACAGAGCCCTTGGTGAAAATCAAGGGCTTTTTTATTATCAAAAAAACACTAAAATTCTTCTTATCTTTGCTATACGATTTCAGTTGATATTTGCTTTTTTGTTGCCCATTCGTTGCCCTAAATATATAATTAACTGATAATCAGTATTACTTTACATTTTGTATAGGGAAATAACTTACGGATGCCGGTATTTCTCCCTGTACTCTCTCTTCAGCAGTTTTGATGCCTCGGTATTGCCAATAATCTCATTCTTAGTCTGATCCCACCTGACTGTTGTTCCGGTATAATATGATATCATTGCCAGCTGCACTGTTGCTGTTGACTTGAACGCATCTTCAGGAGTGCACATAAGGTTACTCTTATCCTTATTCTTTACAGCAGTTATGAAATTTCCAACATGATTTTCCTGCATGGCTGCCGATGATAAGCTTATATCTTCTCTTTTTGCTTCCTTACCGATACCGAAAACTGCCAGTTTGCCATCCTGGCCTACAATTGTGCCCTTATCGCCATAGAAGAATACGCCGGTCTTAAATTCTGTCATTACATCTCCGTTTCCCCACATACGGTGCTGCCATAAGACCGGCACCTTGCTGAATGCCATTTTCGCAACAAGTGTATCAGGGGTTGTTATCTGATCTTTAAGAACATATAGTCCGCCCGACGAATGGAACTCTTCAGGCATGTCAAGCCCCATTGTTTTCCTCACTAAATCTATGTAATGTATTCCCCAGTCGACAAGGTGTCCGTTTCCATACTCTTTCTCAAGACGCCAGTTATAATGTCCGATACTTGGCCTGTAAGGCAGTTTTGGTGCCGGACCGCACCATTCGTCCCAGTCCAATGCTGCCGGAGGATCCTGTATCCGGGTGTCCTGTGTTCCCGGATCATAATGGATCTGCGCGACTATCTGGTGAACATCTCCTATCCTGCCCGATTCTATAAGTTCCTTGCATCTTTTGAATGCATCGCTCTGTCGCCGCTGGAAACCGATCTGAACAATATTTCCGGCTTTTTGGTATGCTTTAAGCATGGCAAGTCCTTCAGTAATATCGTATGAAAGAGGTTTTTCGGAATAAATACTAAGACCTTTTTCGCAGGCTGCGATGAATTGAAGGGCGTGCCAGTGAGGTGGTGAAGCAATAAATACAGCTTCAAGACCTTTCATATCCAGAAGATCTTTATAATATTTAAATGTCTTTGGTCTCTCAGGCTGAAGCTTGGCAATTGCATCCGCATTGGTGTTCAGGCGATCTGAATCTACATCGCAGATCCCGATTACTTCTACATTGCCGGTCTTAAAAGCAGCGTTAATGTCAACCATCCCGTACCAACCGGCACCTATAAGACCTATCCTGATCTTACGGTCTTGCTGCAAGGACGGAATGTAAAGCGATGAAGCCATGGCTGCAGTGCCAAGGGTTGTCATTTCAATAAATTTTCTTCTTTTCATATTCAAGGGTTTTTATATATTTCACGAAAAGTGTAAGTAGCAATTATCAGTGAACTGTCAGAGACTTGTTAAATATGCAACTAAGTTAATTTTTTTCTTTTGCTCAAACAGACGGCAGTAATAAATTTATATTGCTCCTGTCCCGGAATTCCCTTGCACCATAGGCAGGCTTTTAATCGGCAGGTATAGTGAATTTAAGAAGATAACCAATGCGAATAGAAGTGATTTCAGCAATAGATACCATGTATTCGCTGAAGATGAGGTCAGGTATGATATGACTGGCAATTAATATGTTATTGATGAAAACAGCGATGTTACTAAAGACTATTAGATCTCGGATCCAAATTTCAATTTCAGGGAACTCCGGCGATTCTTCTCCATATTTTTCTAAAGATTAAAATTATTTCACAGAAATAGAATTTTTCTTGTGAGATTTTATCTTATAAAGGGTATAATGTAGACTAATCCTATTCTAAATTTTTTATCTGATTAATAATACATTTTTTAATAATTCATGTTAAATTCTTACTTAAACCCTTAAACCATGAAAAAAACAGACAGTTCCTAAAATTGTCAGGTAACCTCAGAGACAAACTGACAAACTTTTTACAAAAATTTCTAGTATTTACTAACTCTAAATCATTCACTTATGAAATTAACTTCAATAAAAGGAGGATTATTTGACTGTTCGCAGAAAATAGTTCTTCTTAGCCTGATTTTTACCGGATTATTTCTGATACTCGGGAATCAAAGGGTTTCAGGGAATGATCCGGTGTCTGAAGAAATGCTTCAACAACGTACTGTGACCGGAACGATACTGGATGAAAACAGTAATCCGATGCCCGGGGTTAATATTCAGGTTGAAGGAACAACACTTGGGGTCATATCTGATGTTAACGGAAAATATACGATTTCTGTGCCCCGTACAGATGCAGTACTGGTCTTTACCTTCGTCGGATATAAGGAAATGAAAGTGGCATCCAGTGGGCGGACCACAATAGATGTGACAATGGAACCATCTGTTGAGAGCCTTGAGGAAGTTGTTGTTGTGGGGTATGGTGTTCAGAGAAAACGTGATGTTACCGGATCAATCTCGTCAGTTAAAACCGCAGATCTTCAAAACCTGACTATCACTGATGCAGCCCATGCACTTCAGGGTAAAGCAGCAGGTGTTCAGATTGTGAATCAATCCGGTGCGCCGGGAGCTACGGCTTCGATACAGATCCGGGGATACTCATCAAACTCGAAAACCGACCCTCTGATTATTGTCGATGGACTGAAGGTCCCGAATATGAATTATCTCGATCCGGAGAATATTGAGTCTATTGAAGTCCTTAAGGATGGAGCTTCGGCTGCCATTTATGGTATTGAGGCCGGAAATGGTGTTATCCTGGTAACTACAAAATCCGGAGGCGGTCAGGGGAAAATATTTTACAATTTTCAATACACAACCCAATCTATTGCCAATTATCCTCATATGATGAATGCCGAGCAGTGGATGGATTATCAGGTTGAGTCAGGTGCATGTCGACAAGAAGATTTCCTTTATGATGGTGTAACTGATACAGACTGGGGTAAATTAATGTTTGAAAAGGGTACCATGCCTCGCCACGTTCTTGGTTTCCAGGGAGGTAACGACCGCGGAAACCTGTATGTCTCATTAACTTCTATTGACAATGATGGTATTGTAACCGGGCAGAAAGATATTTACAAACGTCTGACGGGTCAGATCAATGGTGATTATAAGTTTAAAAACTGGATCAAGGTAGGTGTTACAACATCAGTTGACAGGACTAAAGCTAATACCGTTTCGGAGGGAAGGACCATAAGCGTGTTAGGATCTGTTCTGGCATACGACCCCATTACGCCGTGGTCCTATGCTCCAGGTACGGAACCTGCCCGTATAAAGACCTGGCTGACCCAGGGTTATACCTTACCTACCGATCCCAAGACAGGATATATCTATGGATCATCTCCCTTTGCCGGAAACAGTCTCATCTGGCACCCGGCAATAATGCGTGACAGGGCAGATAATGATAATAAAGATTTCAATATAAGGGGAACAGCATTTGCCGATTTTACTCCGATAAAAGGTCTGACTATTACTTCAAGATTCGGATATCGGGCAGGCTACTCGCAAGCGAATACATTCAACTACCCCTTATTTGTGAACGCTACAGCTAACCAGAAGATGTCAATAAACGGCAGGTCGAGCAATAATTTGTACTATCAGTGGGAAAATTTCGCAAATTATCTCTTCGATATTGGAAATAACAATTTCACCGTGATGGCAGGTAATTCGTATCAGCGAAGTGAAAGTAATTTCGTTTATGGCAGTGCAGATAAGCTTTCAAATGAAGCAGAAAATTACCGCTACCTTTCCAATGCCGTAAATTCAACCGGAATGTCTATTTCAGGAATTCTTGATGAAAGTGCGAATATGTCATATTATGGAAGGGCAGGTTGGACATATATGAACAAATATAACATCGTGGCAAGCTTCCGTGCCGATGCCTATGATACTTCAAAACTTGATAAGAGCAATCGCTGGGGTTACTTCCCATCAATTTCAGGAGGATGGACAGTCAGCAGTGAGCCATTCATGGATAATGTTAAACAAAAGATCGCAATGTCGTTCCTGAAACTGCGTGCATCCTATGGTGTAAACGGAAATGTGAATGCTCTTGGAAGTTTCCAATACAATACGACAATCGCCACAGGTGTTAATTATGGGTATGACTTCACTGGTGGTCAGATAACGGGTGCATATCCTTCAAACCGCTTGCCTAATCCTGAAATCAAATGGGAAACCTCGCGTCAGTTAAACATTGGTCTTGATGCCCGTTTTCTGCGCGACCGCCTGGATGTAAGTATTGACTGGTATAACAAGAATACATTTGATCTGCTTACAAGTACAGCAGCTCCCTCCAATACAGGAGCATCAACAATTTATGTAAATGCAGGAAAGGTTAATAATAAAGGACTTGAATTTGTGCTTGGATGGAGAGATGAGATCGGTGGTTTTCGTTACAGTCTGAACGGTAATTTAGCAACACTGAAGAATCTTGTAACGGAAGGTACTTCGAAAAACCGTGTTGCAGGTGCAGCTGTTCAAAGCGGATACACAGTAACATATTTTGAGGAAGGATATCCTTTATGGTATCTGCGTACTTTCGTTGTTGATCACTTCGACGAAACAGGTGATGCAGTTTACAAAGATTTTGATGGTGTGCCTGGTATCAATGCACAGGATCAGACAATGACGGGAAGTGGTATTCCAGACCTGACTTATGGTCTAACTGTAAATCTTGCCTATAAGGGCTTCGACCTGAATTTCTACGGGGCCGGCGTACATGGAAACGAAAGACTATATGCCTGTCTTCGCGGCGACTTTCCTCAGCAGAATAACCTGGCAATCTTTTATGAAGACAGGTGGACACCTGAGAATCCTAATGCAAGATTCCCAAAGCCTGATTTTACAGACACCTATCAGACAACCACCAACCTCAGGATCTTTGATGCATCATTCTTCAAGATCAAGCAGATCCAGTTAGGATATAATGTTCCCAAGACAATACTTAAGAAAGCCTGGCTTTCAGAACTGAGAGCATATGTTTCGTTAGATGACTGGTTCACATTCACAGATTATCCGGGCCTCGATCCGGAAACCAGTGTTAATACTACATCGAGTCTTGCTATAGATGCCGGTGGTTATCCTATCGCCAAGAAAGTAGTTTTTGGTATAAATGTCTCATTCTAATCTTAAAAGCATATTACGATGAAAAATAGATACATAATAAGATTAGCGCTTTTTTTGATAATAATACTTGCTTCCTGCGATCAGGATCTTCTCGATATTAAACAAAAAAGTGCTCTCCCGTTAGAAGACTATTACGCAAATGCAGGTCCGAAAGAAGCTGAGGCTCTTATCGCGTCGGTTTACAACAGGTTGTTCAATAATGTATATGGCATAGCCACACAATTATTTGTAGATATATTAAGTGATGATCATTTCGCCGGAGGTGCTTCATTCTCTGATCTGGCAAACAATTTCCAGGAAGCCAGTAATATGATAGCCACATCTCAGACCGCGAACTTCAGGACGATGTACAACAGTTGTTATGAGGCAATATATTGGTGTAACCTGATTCTGGAAAAGATACCTGCAAGTGATAATGCAACTATTAAACGTGTTAAGGCTGAAGCCGATTTTATAAGAGCTTTGTGCATGTTTGAGCTTGTCCGCTGGTTTGGGACGCCGCCATTTGTTGATCATGTACTTGCAAAGGATGAGTACACAATGGGAAATGGTGATCCTGAAGTCATTATTCCATGGTGCCTGGAACATATGCAGGCTGCCGCAGATGCACTTCCTGCCCTGTCCGGTATCGGTCAGCAGAAAACTTACGGTGCACGTATCTCGAAACATGCAGCACTTGCCTATAAAGGCAAAGTCGCCCTCTGGTATGGCACGAGATATAATAAACCGGCTATTTTAAGTCAGGCTGTGGAACCTTTAAAGACAGTAGTAAATTCGAATCTTTACGGTCTTGTAGACGATATGTTTATCATTGACAGGAAAGCAGGAGATTTTTGCAAAGAATATGTATTTGAACATAACTCTGCCGACGCCAATGGATATTCAAGCTACCAGGCCGATCTAAGACAGACCTGGATGAATTTGCGTCCTGAGAATATGGCTATTCCCGATAATGTTTTTAATCTGGGCTGGGGATGGTGTGCAGTAACTGCTGACTTCGGTGAATTCCTTGAAGCACATGAAGGTGGTATTGAGAAGCCTCGTTTTAAATCGACGATCCACACATACGAGCAGATACTTGCCATGTCATATAATAATTCAGCTCTTCCTCCCGGAATATTCACAGGTATAGCTCATTGTCAGGGTTATTTCCGTTACAGGAACATATTATTCCGGGACGATTTGTACAAAGACATAACAGGCTGGTGGCAGTATTCAGCAGCCAATTGTCATTATATGAGATATTCTGAGGTGTTGCTTATGTACGCAGAAGCTAAGTTCCTTGTTGATGGTGACGCTGACGGGACGGGACGGGCAGCCTTGAACCAGGTCCGGGTGAGAGCGCAGCTGGATCCTCTTACAACTATGACCTATCAGGACATTAAAGATGAGCGCCGTGCTGAAATGTGGAGCGAACATGAACGCTTCTTTGACCTGGTCCGCTGGGGTGATGCTGCAGAAGCTCTGAAAGACAAAGGTAAAACCTGGTACACATTCTGGGGATACAAACCAGGTACTACAGAGTGGGATGTTAGAACCCAAAAAGGCTCTGGAAATGGTTATAACAGCAAATACGTTCTATTTCCATTCCCATATGAGCAGCTGTCTGCTAATCCCAATCTGGATCAGAATAAGGATTGGTAGTTGATATTGTCAAGAACTTTGAATTTCTTTAAAAAAAGAGGCCATCTCAATTATGCTATGAGAAGGCCTCTTTTTATTTTTATGAATCTGGATGTTATAAATTATCTCCTCTCACGTTTAAGTATTTCAACAATATCTTCGGATGCTCTTTCCTCCGGTATAGTGAATCTGAAAATTGAACCTTTTACTGGTCGGGGCTCATACCATATCTGACCACCAAGTAATTCTATATATGCCTTTGAGATCGCCAGTCCAAGTCCTGTCCCTTCATAATTACGCGTTGCCGTGTTTTCAGCCTGATAAAACCTTCTGAACAAATTTTCCCGGAATTCTTCCGGTATCCCTATGCCCGTATCTGAGACATAAAATTCTATAACGCCCTCTTTAAATTCATAACCGAATTCTACCTTCCCCTTACTTGTGAACTTCACTGCATTACCAACCAGATACCTGAGTACCTGTGTAATCTTATAACTATCTGTAATAATGTTTGATACACTTTGATCGGACATTAGTGCAAAGACAAGCATGATCCCTTTTTCAGCTGCTATCCGGCAATAACGTTCAAAAACTTTTCGCAGGAGGGAATTGAGATTGACAGTTTCACGGTTTATTCTGATGGTTCCTGTTTCAATTTTGGATATCTCTACGATATCATCAATTATCTCAACGAGGTGATCTGAACTTCTGGCTATCACGTTAAGGTATTCCCTTCTGCTGTCTGTGGCAGGTATCTGCTCACTAAGAAGCGTAGAGAATCCGACAATAGCATTCAGAGGAGTACGGATCTCATGGGATATATTCTGAAGAAATGCTGCTTTAAGGCGCTCGCTATCCTCACTTCTGTTACCTTTCGAAATTTTTGCATTATCATCAGGGCTGTTCCTGCTGATCTCATTCAGGATGCCGAAAGCACCAATGACCTTTCCGGATTCTTCATCATACAAAGGAAGAGAAGTATCACGAATCCATTTTTTGTTCCCATCGTTTGCATATAAAAGTATGTCAGCTTTATAGCTTGGTATTTCACCATTTAGGAATTTATTTCTGGCCTCCGACTTATCTGAAGGAATACCCGGAGAAACAGGATGAACCTCAAGGATCATTTTATGAAACAGCTCTTCAGTGAAATCCTCGGGTTGAATACCAAGAAGATCATGTATACCCTCCCCTATTTTAAGGTATTGCCCTTCACCGATATTCTGTCCGAAAAGGAGCTGAAACGGCACTCCCCCTGCGTTTTCAATTACCTTGAAATAAAATATTTCATCTCCCCTCTCTTTTCCTTTCGGGCTCCAGAGAATCTTATTCATCTTTGGCAGCCTGTTGTTGCCACCTATACTTCCTGTTGTCATATTGCTGATAATACAGGTTAAATAAATAAAATACAGCCACATTTGTCTCATTTAATTGAGACAAACATTGCTATAAAAACACCCGAATGCACAAATATGTTTTCACATATTGATACATATCTATTGGTTTAATATGGATGTACCCCCAGTTGTTACCTTAAAAACGCATATTTTTTCTTAAAGTCCTGAAGTTTTTTTTATTTTTGAATCGGATTACTTGCAATTTCAGTTTGTAAAAGATCAGTGAAAGAATATTCCGATACTGAAATCATTCAATGCCTGCGGGAGAGAAAAAGTTACGTAGTTCATTATCTTTCAATGAGGTACCTTCCAATGATACGTCTTATGGTCACGCGTTCAGGCGGTTCCTCTGAAGATGCAAAAGATATTTTTCAGGAAAGTCTTATCATTATTCTTGAGAAAATAGATTCCGGCGAATTCACGCTTACCTGTAAATTCATGACTTTCCTGTACTGTGTTTGCGACAATCTCTGGAAGGCTACGAAGGCTAAAAGACAATCAGCTGCAAATTACCTGCGCAGTATAGCTGATTCTGAGAGTAATGATGACAGCGATTTTACCGAGAATTTTGATGATGAAGTATATAAGGAGATTTTTGCCGAGGTTTTCAGATCACTTGATCCAATGAGCCGCAAAGTACTTAAAATGCACTGGAAGCAAAAAACACACAGGGAAATTGCCGAGGAACTCGGATATACTTACGGTTATGTGAGAAAGAAGAAGTATAATGCTCAGGTAGAAATGGCGGAAAAAGTAAAAAGGATTCTTAAAGAGCAAATTAGTTGATCAATTTAAGTAAAATGAGAGATCAATATGATCAGGAAGAATAAATACATGGAAGAACTACTTATTGCTGAAAAAGACATAGAAACAGCAAAAAACGACCCGCTATATTCTGAAACAGATAAGCTGGCATTGCAGCTTGTATCAAATTTCATAAGCAAAACTTCAGGAAACAGTATGAATGAACGTTTCATTAAGGAAAATATAGCCGGAGTCGACACTTCTGGTCACATTGAAACAAAGCCAGCTGTAAGGAAAGTGCTGACGCGGTATCTTGCAATTGCAGCTGCAATTGCAGGTGCTGCACTTCTGTTAAGATCTATCTTCCCTTCCTCCGATCCGGACAGGTTGTATAACAGATTTTATGCACCCATGAGTTTAGTGTCGGAAGTAACACGGACATCGACGGATGTCACGGCTAACCTGAATCTTGAAACTGCTATCGGGTATTACAAAAAGGGCGATTACGAGAAGGCAATGAATAGTTTCTCAAATCTTTCACCTGACGGAATTCCGGAAGGTAATATATTCTTTTACAAGGGAATCACCAGCCTTGCACTTACAAAATATAATGAAGCATTAACCCTGCTTGATAAGGCTGCCAACTCTGACAGTGATTATATTAAAGAAGCACAATGGTACCTTGGTCTGGCATTTCTGAAGACCGGCGATAAAGAAAAAGCCGCAGAATTATTTCGAAATCTATCGCTGATACCTGGCTATTATAAAGACTCCGCCGGACTGATTCTTCGCCGTCTGAAAAAATAGATAGTAATACCGGCAATTATGACCAATAATGCAGAAGCTAAAAACAGGACTAAATCCCTGTTATAAGTGACTGAGTTGTTATTTCCCAGGACTTTATATGCGGCCCAGTAATAAGGATTCTTGAGTGAAGGGGGGGAATTATTTAAGAAATCAATCTTGGCATGATGCAATGCGTCATCCTTTTTCTCACCTTTAGCCAGATAATAATAGAAACGGCTCATTATATCGGCGCTGACTTCATCGTTTATTTCCCAGGAAGTCATGATCACTGAGGCTGCCCCGGAAAGGAAAAAGCTTCGTGCAAGACTCATGAGGCCCTCGCTGTGGTACAATTTTCCGATACCTGAATTACATGAACTTAGGACAATCATTGGTGATGCAACTTTCAAAAGACTGATCTCGTAATTAAAGAGCATTCCATCATTCAGTGTATCATTGCGGGAGTCAAACAGAAGGTACGAGTATTTTGAATCAAGAGTATCTGATATTGAATGCATCGCCAGGTGAAAGATGCCAGGAGCATCAAGAGCCGTTCTGAAATTTGCTTCAGTGGCTGATTCTCCGGTATACCTGCTGCCCCTGAACCATTTAAAAAGCTTATCTGTCTCCTTTGTTGCGCCAGAAAGTTGCATTGGGTTTTTATCGGCTTGCTTAAAGAGACTGTAATCGGGCAAAAAGGCATAAACCTTCCTGGTCCAGGAGGTTTTATTGAATATCATAGAAGAGGAAGGACCATAGGAAATAATATATTTATTTATAAGAAAAGGAAGACCCTCAAATGATGTTATCGAACCGGAAGGAAATGATTCGATTAATGCATCAAATGGCAGCCAGACAATTTCTTCATCCGGGATTATAATCAGATGATCTGTATGGAGGTACTTTTGTACAGGTTCTATCAGCTTATTATACATGTAGTTAAGCGCAGCAGTATATTCCGAGAAATACTGCTGATGATTACTTGCATTAATTGCCGGTAAACCTCCCCTCTGTATGATTTCTGTATTATTTACGAAAAGAGAATCAAGCTCCGATTCATATATTAGTATAGTGTCCCTGGTAATAATGAATGAAAAACACCTTCTTACACCATTTTTGTATTTGCCCGCCAGAAGAAAATCAATTATAGTCTCATCACGCTTCAGTCCCTTCATTATCTGGTTTATTGTCATTGGCATGGTTTTATGCAGCAGATCAGAATATTCCGGATATTTTTCGTAAATTTCTTCTGAGAGCATCTCAAGCTTCCTGTTCATGGCGAAAATTTGATCTTTCCAGAGATTTATTTTTGCAGAATCAGGTTTTTGATTTTGCAGTTCATTGTTGATAAAGTTATTATAAGTATTGATCATTAGTTCAAGATCGTTTTTTTTCTCATGCAGGGAGTCCGGAATAATAGCTGAATAAAAAAGTTCATTTTCAGTAATTTCATCTCTTAGAACAGAGGCTTTTGTATTCTGAGCGATCTCATACATTTTCCTTACAAGTGACGGCTCTCCTGTAAGATCTAATTCATTTTTAATGATCTCAATAGCATTTATATAAGTATCTTTTTCATTTTCGGCAAGATAGGTCCTGTTATCAGATGTGACAAGTTCGTCTTTCATATCTTCAATCACCTTCAATGCAATGCCGATAGCTTCACTTGCAGCCCTGCCGTATTTTATTCTGGAAGCCGGATCCGTTTCTGTCCCGGATAATTTTTCCATTGCCAGCGCCTTGGCTTTAAGATTCTCAAGAAATCGTATTTTAAACAGTGAGGAATCGGCAGGCGGATTAGAAAAAACATCTGTATTATTGAATCCATTTACAATTGATATCAGGGCTTTCTGGTAATAAGTGAGAGCTTTTTCCGGTTCAGATAAGTCAAGAAAATGATCTCCCAGATTCTTATATGCCAATGATAACTGAGGGCTTTTTTCACCGTAGTTCTGTAAATATATTGAATGTGCCAGGTTTAGTAACTCGTATGCTTCGGAGTACTTGCCTTCCAGTTCCATCAGTTGGGCGAAGACTGAATATGCTTCCGCAAGCCTATAATGCTGATCGCTGTATTGTTCCTTCAATAATTCTATGCTTCGTGTAAAAAATATTTCCGCCGTACTGAAGTTTTTCAGACTTACATTAACCCGGGCAATATTCATATAAACTGTAGCCAGTGAAGGAAGTTTATTTCTCGAAATAAGACTGGCACTCTGATTAAATAATTGTAATGCATGCTGGTATTCTCCTGTCTCAGTGAGTATTCTGCCATAATTCATGTAAGCTAATGACAAACTTGAGATCACATCTTTATCCTTATCAACAAGCCCATCATAGATCCTAATTCCTTTCTCGAAGTATTCAAATGCATTTGAATATAATTTCTGAATGCCAAATATTATAGCTTTGTTGATATATATATCTCCAAGCGATTGTGAAATATTTTCTGAACTGGTCAGAGACTCAGCCTTATTATAATAATCGAGGGACCTGTCATATTTTCCCAGCAGAAAGTTTGTTGCTCCAAGATTATTAAATATAGAAACCTTATAGTATAGCGGGATTGAATCGATCGATTCAAGCATTAAGAGCAGATGTTGCTCCGCATTCAACAGATCACCTGAGTTATAAGATCGAAGGAAGTTCTTATAACCTGATTCAAGGTTGTTATCCTGGGTAACAGGGAACAACCTGAATGAAAAAAAAATAACAATAAATAAAAGTAAAGCCCTTTTCACTTTTCAGCTCCTTGCCATGTTAATCTAGGCACGGCTGAAAGTAATTAAAATCAGTCAAATAAAAAAGGCAATACTAATATCTGGTCCTTTCTCAATTACTACGGTCTCTTTGGAGGAATAATTATTGGTTCGAGACCTTCTTCTCCATCGCCTCCACGAATATGACTTAATGTTCTTACATCAAGGATTTCAAATCCCTTTATTCCGGAAATAATTTCATTGAGATTTTTCTTACCGGGGTTCATTTTTGTATTCATGACTTAAAAAGTTTGGTTTATATAGTTATATTTTGATGTACCCCCGGTTGTTACCCAAAAAAGATAAATTTTTTAGGAGTTTTTCTCTGGATATTGATTATGTAGTTGGATATCAATAACATTGAGAAACAAGAAAATTTACAGAAAGAATTTTTTTATTTCTGATTCTCGCAGGAGAAAAAAATAAATAAAAAAAAACGGGTTTTCAGGGTAACAACCGAGAGGTAAAACGAATATAACTTATGTAAGAGTTATTTTTTCTGAATAACCTGATCGATAATTATTGGGATTTAAATAAGATTTAATATCAGTCAGATGAAGGAAATGTACTATTTAGGTATAAAGGAAAGACTTAACGGTGGTCATTTGTTACATAGTCAAAACTGTCCGTTTCTTTCTGAGTGTAAGGAAATGATATTCCTTGGAAGTTTCTTATCGGTATCAGAAGCCATACGCGAAGCTACCAGCTTTTACATGAAGGTTGAAAAATGTCCTTTTTGCTTACGGAATCACTCGACAAAACATTCCTTCATAAGCGTTCTAAAAGATACGCAGGCATTGTTTGTATCAGCATTACCGGATCATGATGACTTTGATTTCATGATCTGCTGCACAAACTGAACTTATTTATTTTGGGTTAAATAAGGTCTGACCTTTACCTTAAAAGCTTCCTGGGGATTTTTAACAAGAATAAGGTCTATTTCTTCCTGTGTGAATCCTTTTTCTTTCAGTAACGGAAGAAAAAATTCAAAAATATCAGTAAAGCCATTAAACGGTCCCCCATCGGGTTTTGCCGGATCATACCATCCTGAATCATGGGAGATAAGAACTTTATTGAGCAAACCCTGTTTTTTCAACTCTGCAATTCTGTTTGCATACCATTCAAGACTTGATGGATCGCCGCTCTTTACTTCGGGTCGGTTGCGAATATTGTCGAGAGAGATCCAGGTTCCGGCTTTTGCGGCTTCGATGTTCTTTTCAGGCGATGACTGCTGGGCATGCACCCAGATAAAGGCTGAAGGATCAACTCCATTCTTTTTCAGGATCTCTATCTGTTCGAAAGCCGGCTTATCAGGCCCGGTATGGGAAGCAATTGTCAAACCAGTTGCAAGATGAGTCAGAGCTGCAGCTGTTATTAATTTTATATCTTTAGGAGCCAGATTATCAGCCGGATCCACCGCGATTTTTATAAAGCCCGGTTTTATTCCTGTCCCGTCAATCCCGTTTTTAAACTCATCAATCCAGATTTCAGCCAGTTTATCGGTTGATAAAGCGTAAAATTCTGCTGGCAGATGTATATTATTAAACCCGTAATATCCGGTATTTGTTATAAAATTTATTCCTGTTTCTTCAGAAAGGCGTTTAAGGATCACAGGATCACGTCCAAGGTAAGCAGGTGAACAGTCGAAAATTGTCAATACTCCTTTATTGCCGGCACCTTTAACGAACGGGAGTGCCTTTTTTATAACTGAATCTTTGTCCCATCGAAAATATCCTGTACTGTCTGCTGAAATAAAATCGACAAGTATATGCTCATGAGTAAGAGCGACTCCGGTTTGCGATGAAAGCACCGGGCCGTTCACTGTTATGATATAATCTTCTGACTCCTGTTTACAGGTTATAATTATTATACCAAAGACCAGAAAAAGAATCAGCCATAGAATGAACTTGAAAGTATAATCCTGGTTATCTTCCTGTTCTTCCATAATATTAATTTTAAGCAGCTCTAAAATTAATACTATTTATAGGAACTTGTATGGATATTCTTGACTGCCCTTCCCGAGGGATCGATCATATTCTGAAATGAAGCGTCCCATGCAAGAGCTTCAGCAGTACTGCAGGCTACAGAAGGTACTGACGGAACACATGATGCAGCTGAGTCGGAAGGGAAATGTTCTGAGAATATTGTACGATAGAAGTATTCTTCCTTTGATGCAGGCGGATTTACCGGGAACCTGTATTTTGCATTTTTTAGCTGTTCATCGGAAACCTCTTTTGATGCCAGGGCCCGGAGGGTATCTATCCAGTTGTATCCAACTCCGTCAGAGAATTGTTCTTTCTGTCTCCAAACAATGTTTGCAGGGAGGTAATCCTCAAAAGCTTTACGGAGGACATATTTTTCCATTTTGCCGTCTCCAGTCATTTTATCGGCAGGATTAATACGCATAGCCACGTCGAGGAATTCTTTATCGAGGAAAGGAACTCGCCCTTCGACACCCCACGCTGCAAGCGATTTGTTAGCCCTGAGGCAGTCGTACAGGTGCAGCTTACTCAGTTTTCTCACGGTCTCTTCATGGAATTCCCTGGGACCTGGTGCTTTATGGAAATAAAGATAACCTCCAAAAATTTCGTCAGCACCTTCGCCAGAAAGGACCATTTTTACCCCCATTGATTTTATTACCCTGGCTAACAGGTACATGGGGGTTGATGCCCTGACAGTTGTAACGTCATATGTTTCAATATGATATATTACATCCCTGAGAGCGTCCAGTCCTTCCTGAAGAGTAAAATTTATCTCATGATGAATGGTGCCGATATATTCTGCAACCTGACGTGCATAATTCAGATCTGGGGAACCTTCCAGTCCGATCGCAAAAGAATGCAGCTGGGGCCACCAGGCATCACTTTTATCCATCGTCTCGATACGCTTGGCAGAATATTTTTTTGTCACAGCAGAAACGATTGAGGAATCAAGGCCTCCTGATAGCAGGACGCCATAAGGAACGTCGGACATAAGCTGTCTGTGAACGGCATCTTCAAGGGATTTCTTTAGTTCTTCAGGAGATGTATGATTTCTGCTAACTGCTTCATAATTCATCCATTCACGGCTGTACCATTTTTTTATACCACCCTCCCTGCTGTACATATAATGTCCTGGAAGGAATTCCTGTATCTTATTGCAGACACCTTCAAGTGCCTTCATTTCAGACGCCACATAGAAATTACCAAATTGATCCCATCCGATATACAGAGGGATGATTCCGATATGGTCGCGGGCAATAAGATATGCATCTTTCTCCTTATCATACAGGGCAAATGCAAAAATGCCGTTCATTTCTTCAAGAAATGCCGGACCCTTTTCCCTGTAAAGAGGGAGAATCACCTCGCAATCAGAGCGGGTCATGAAATTATAAGAGTCTTTATAACGTGCCCTTATCTCCTGATGGTTGTATATTTCACCATTTACTGCCAGAATAAGGTTTCCATCATTGCTTAAAATCGGTTGTTTCCCCGACTGAGGATCAACTATTGACAATCTTTCATGAGCCAGTATAGCTTTTTCGCAGTAGTAGATCCCCGACCAGTCAGGTCCACGGTGTCTGAGCTTCTTTGACATCGCAAGAACGCTGTTCCTGAGCTCCAGATAATTCACTTTCAAATCAAAAACACCTACAATTCCGCACATTCTTTTCTTCTTTTCCGGTAAATACTATTTCAATAAGTCAATAAAATTACTTGCGGCAAAACTATAAAATATTTTTAATATACAAAAATATTATTAATTAATTAAGCATTTTAACTTTATAATATTAATTGTTAAGAACATTTAAATTATATATAGTTAATAATAAGCTCATATTAATTAAATATTTTAAATACATTAATTATTTATTGCTTCAATGCTGGTCTGCCTGGATATATTGAAAATAAATGCAACAATCGAATCACCGACTCCTGTTAAAAATCTTTAAAATTTCCTAAAAAGATCTTAATGTAATATATTCTCTAACTATTTATTACATCTTTTTTTATATTGCGTGTTAACAAATGGAAGTCATATTTAATGCATAATCTGATGGCGGGAAAGGCAGTCTTGCAGCTTATTACCTTAAAAGTAGTAAACTGTTTCTTGCCATATATAAATATGAGTATTTTTGGCTCAGATTTACATGGAACATTTGACGACCATTGCCTAAGTTAATCTGTATAATTAATTAATTTATTGTGAGTACATTATGAAAAGAATAATAGTTATAATTGCTTCCCTTATAATCATTGTTGCAATTGGTTATGCTGTCTTTTATATTTTTTCACAAGGTGCTCCAGCTTCTCCAGCGAACCCTGTAAGAGTTAAACCGGTTGATTTATCTGGCAGCGAGAACATTTCTGAATGGAGGGAAGAAAACCGTACAGGTAATTCAGCTGAGACAGGACTATTAAAATCATGGCCGGATGCAGGCCCGGAATTGATCTGGTCGAACCTTGATTTACCAAAAGGCAACTCTTCTGTTTCATTCGGGAATAATACAATTTATCTTACCGGGAATGATAATGTCAATGATATTTTAGTTGCTCTTGATGAATACGGAAAGATCAAATGGAAGACTCCTTACGGACGTATCTGGAAGGGATCCCACCCTGAAAGCCGCTGCACTCCAACTGTTGAAGAAGATATGGTATATGTTTCCAGCGGATTTGGTGATTTAGCTTGCATAAATGGAATTTCCGGCCAGATAATATGGTCAGTCAAAGCAAGTGAGATATACAAAGGTACATACGGGTCGTGGGGTATTGCTGAATCTCTTTTAATTGATGGTGATAAGCTGTATTTTACTCCGGGCGGACCTGAAACGACTACCATTGCCCTAGATAAAAATACCGGACAACTTGTATGGAAAACTGAGAGCCTTGATGTCCCCGCCTCATATTCCTCCCCGGTTCTTGTTGACTACAGCGATTATAAGCTTCTTATAAATGTCACTCCCAGGTATGTCTTCGGAGTGGACGTTTCGGATGGTAAAATTCTATGGAAAATAGATCACCTTGAAGCGCTTGGAAGCAAAGAAAAAGGGAATGATCAAATATTGTGTGTAACCCCGTTGTTCTTCAACAATGAGGTTTACTTTACAGGAGGCTATAATCATGGCAGTGTTCTTTTAAGCCTTACTGAAAATGGCAGAAAAGCATCTGTGAAATGGACCGAAAAAAATCTGGATGTACATCACGGGGGAGTGGTTCTTGTAGATGGATATATTTACGGGGCAAACTGGATAAACAATAATACCGGCAATTGGTGTTGCCTTGAAGCGAGTACCGGAAAGAAGATGTATGAAGAAACCTGGAAATGCAAAGGATCAATTATCTCGGCTGAGGGATTGCTTTACATATATGACGAGAGAACCGGACATGCAGGTCTTGTAAGGCCGGATCCGGAAAAATTTGACCTGATAAGCAGCTTCAGGGTCAGGGAAGGCTCAGGCCCCTATTGGGCTCACCCGGTAATACACAATGGGGTTCTTTACCTGCGACATGGTGAAGCACTTATGGCATATAATATAAAAGTATAATTACCCCCTGCCTAAAAAGAATGAGTCCCGGAAGGATAAATAACCATATTATAACAGGTCTGTCAATTGTTGTTTCAATTGTATCGCTTGTATGGTGGTTCTCTGGTGATCATTATCCTGCTGAAATTGAGATGAGGAAAGCAGGCATGGACAACAGGCCGAAGATTGAACCGAGGTCTGAAAGTGTTGTCATCGGGGAGTTCTTCAGCAATATGGGCCAAATGGATGAGATCTTTCCCGGCAATTGGCCAAGGTTCAGGGGGGCTTATTTTGACAATATCAATCACGACACGATCTCCATCGCTGATTCATGGGAACCAGAAGGTCCTCCGGCAGAGTGGAAGATCTCCCTGGGGGAAGGATATTCTGGTCCTGCTGTATTCAAAGGCAGAGTCTATGTTCTCGATTATAATGAAAGGATCAAGGCTGACATGCTGAGGTGTTTTTCACTGAAATCAGGTGCAGAACTTTGGAGAAGATGGTATTATGTTGATATCAAGCGCAATCACGGATATTCCAGAACTGTGCCTGCTGTAACTGACAAGTTCCTTGTTTCAGTCGGACCCCGGTCGCATGTTATGTGTACGGATCCTCTCACAGGAGATCTCTTCTGGACACTTGATATGGAAAAAGAATTCGGGATATCGGGCAGTACGAAAGGGAAGATTACCCCTGACTGGTACACTGGCCAGTGTCCGCTTATTGATGACGGGGTTGCTGTGCTGGCACCGGGCGGAAAAGCTCTGATGATAGGTGTTGATTGTGCCACAGGTAAGGAGCTTTGGAGAACTCCAAATCCTGACAGCCTCAGAATGTCTCATGGATCAATTATGCCCATGACAATTCACGGCAGGAGAATGTACGTATATAATGCCATTGGCGGAGTATGCGGGGTCTCGGCAGAGAGCAGCGATAAAGGCCGTTTGCTGTGGCTCACAAAAGAATGGAATCCTGCAACAACTGCTGCCTCTCCGCTTTACCTTGGGAATAATGAGATAGCAGTTTTCGGCAGTTATGGGGCCGGAGGTGCAAGGTTAAGGATCGATTTTGACGGCACATCATTCTCAGCAAAAGTAATTGAGATGCATAAAGCAATGGAAGGAGCATCAAGCGATCAGCATACACCAATAATCACCGGCAACTTACTTTGGACAGTAATGCCAGAAAACGCAGGGGAATTAAAAAAACAACTTGTATGTTATAATATTTCAGATCTGAGAAAACCTGTATGGACAAGCGGCAAGGAAAACCGCTACGGAAGAGGGCTCGGTCCATACATAGTCAGCAATGACAGGATGTTCCTGCTTGATGATGATGCAAACCTTTACATTTATAAACTTGAATCATCAGGCGCCTCACTCCTTTCACAGTACAGAATACTTGATGGGATTGAAGCATGGGGGCCAATGGCCCTGGCTGGTAATTACCTCATAATGAGGGATTCGAGGAATCTGGTTTCTTTGTATATCGGAAAAAAAGAATAACGATGGAAAGAAAGAAAATTCTGGCTTTAATATCACTTGCAATAATTCTTACCTTCATTGGTTACATAGTCTATGATACTGTCAGGAGTGAAAGAAAATCCACTGAAATCCTCTCGACAAGGAATGATAAAGGACCATCTGATCAATGGCAGATATCTCAGGTCGTTGAGTTACAGAAAGGCCTGAAAGCTGTTACAGCTGCTTCTGACGGGAAAATTTATGCCGGAGGTGAATCGTTTATTGTCAGTTTTGACAGTAGCCTGAAAAAATTATGGCAAATAGAGACAGCTGGAATGACAACTGCTCTCGCAATAAGCGGGGATACTCTTTTTGCAGCTTCAGAGGAGACAATCTGCCTGGTCAGCCCTTCCGGTGAAATAATAAATGAATGGGGACCATATGAAGCAAAAAGTTTATTTACTTCATTATCTGCCAATAAGAATTATCTGGCAGTTGCTGATGCCTCAAACAAAATAATTTTTATAATTAAGAAAGATGGTGAAGTTCATTCCATGATAGGACAATCAGATGAGAAACTGCTGATACCAAGTCCGTATTTTGATGTATTCCTGACTGACGATAATACACTTTTCTTTGCTCATACGGGAAAGTACAGAATTGAAAAATGGACAATTGGAGGGAAGTTCATTTCATCTTTCGGAGAATCCGGATCAGATCCGGATAAATTCTGCGGTTGCTGTAATCCTGCACATTTTACTATTATACCAGGAGCTTATATCACAGCTGAAAAAGGGATCAACAGGATTAAAATAACAGGGTTATCCGGGGAATTTGTTGAATATGTATCCTCAGCCAATGATTTCATTGCTTCAGTCCCGCTGGACGTTTCTTCAGCAGATGGGAAAACAATTTATGGTGCAAATCCGGCCGATTCAAAACTCTATGTTTTCAGGCGAAAATAGATTTTCAGTAAGACCGCAATTAGTTAAGAACATTTAAGAAGATTATGTATAATAAAAACAATTTGAATCTGACACGAAACAGTTTCATTAAGAAAATTGTGAGGATAGTTTTATTATCTGTCATTGCCGGGATAGTATTCGTTCTTGGCGGTCGTATCTCTGCAGGCGGTAGCTGCAGATCATGTCCCGGCAGAGGTTTTTGTAATGGTGAAGAAGAGTGTAATAAATATTTACCTGACAGAAAATGAAAGAAGGGAAGAATATATATGAGACGAGGAGGGATTTTGTAAGGAAGTTCGGAAAGGTGCTGGCTGTAATACCTGTCGCCGGGTTGCCGGTGCTTCTTTCAAGAAAAACTGTTGCCAAAGGTTATGTCTGGCAGATTGATCCGTACAAATGTATCGCTTGTGGTCAGTGTAAGACAAGCTGTATACTAACTCCTTCAGCATCGAAATGTGTGCATGAGTATGCACTTTGCGGATATTGTGATCTGTGTGGAGGATATCTTAAGGAAGGAGCTAAATCAATCGGTACGGGAGCAGAGCTTCAGATGTGTCCGGTTGGTGCAATCACCAGGAAGTTCGTAGAGGAACCATTCTTTGAATATTCTATAAATGAGGATCTGTGTGACGGATGTGCCAAGTGTGTCAAGGGGTGCAAGGATTTTGGAAATGGTTCTCTTTATATGCAGATAAAGCAGGATTTATGCGCAAACTGCAATGATTGCTCAATAGCCAGGAACTGCCCGGCACAGGCTGTATCGCGGGTGTCATCAGATCAGCAATATATTGAAAAGGAACGACCCGTCTGATAGTAATTGCAGTATATGGCTAAAGATAAAAATAGATTATTAATAAGACGGGAACAGCAATGATAAAGCGATATATTAAACCTGTACTGATCGTTATGATCCTGCTCTGGAGCACTGTTTCATCAGCACAGGAAAGATTTCCTCGTCCAGAGTTTCAGACTGATTACATATATCCTGAACACCAGCTGCCTTTGCACCGTTCCCAGATATGGGAATATATTGATGTTGGTGTACTGGTTGCCGCGCTGTTGTTAACATCATGGCTGGCCATAAAAAAACGATCCAGAAAAGGACTGATCTGGATGTCGGTTTTTTCCCTGGCATATTTTGGATTCTTTCGCGAAGGGTGCGTATGCCCGGTCGGATCAGTACAGAATGTGGCATTAGCTCTCTTTAATGGAAGTTATACAATCCCACTTACTGTACTCCTTTTCTTCCTTATTCCTTTGATCTTTGCCCTGCTTTTCGGAAGGGTTTTCTGTGCAGGAGTCTGCCCTCTTGGTGCTATTCAGGAGTTAACAGGATTCAAACCTGTAAAACTGCCCAGGCCTGTTGAGTCAATAATGGCAGCAGTACCTTTCATTTATCTGGCTCTTGCTATACTTTTTGCAGCAATGGAGAGTCAGTTCATTATCTGCAAATACGATCCATTTGTCGGCATCTTCCGTTTGGATGGCAAATACACGATGATAGTATTTGGAGCTCTTTTGTTACTTGCCGGGATATTCATTAACAGGCCCTACTGCCGTTATTTGTGTCCTTACGGAGTGCTTCTTAATATCTTCTCGAGGTTTGCCGGAAAACACCTGACTATCACCCCCGCCGAATGCATTAATTGCCGCTTATGTGAAGAAGATGCCTGCCCTTATGACGCAATTTTACCGTCAAATTTTGATCAAACGCAAGAAGACCCTTCGAGATCGAGAAAACGTTTCATCAGGTATTTCATGCTGATCCCATTATTTGCAGTTGCAGGAGGAGTGATACTATATAATTCGGCTCCGGCTTTAAGTTCTGTACACAGAGATGTAAGGCTTGCAAGGGAAATACGTGCTGAGAATGAATCAGGTATTGAAGCAGTATCAAAAGCAGCATCGGCTTTTAAAGAATCAGGGCAGACAGAAGAAGAACTTTACAGTAAAGAACAATTGTTAATAGAAAGGTTTAAAAAAGCAACAGTCTGGGCAGGATTTTTTCTTGGACTGTCATTGGGAATAAGCCTTTTTGCAATGACAATAAGGAATACACGGACGGAATACAAGCCGCATCAGGGAAAATGCTTTAGCTGCGGGCGTTGTTTCAGGTATTGTCCGGTTGAAGCAAAAATCAAGAATGAGAAAGCATGAGTACTGAAGACAAGAATATAACCACATTTAAAGCAATAGGCAATGTTGCGGGAATATTTACATTGGTCGTTGCAATAACTATGATATTCAGCCTGGTCCAGTTAAAAACTATTAATCCGCTGGACAATCCGGTTTTGCTTGCACTTAAGGAGCAATATGACAATGATCCTGACAATGCCAACCTCGCCGAACAGATACGGGCTATGGATCTGATGGCACGGAAAGCATATTTTGCTTCCCGAAGGCAGATAGAGACAGGGTCGTACCTGCTGCTGGCCGGTGCAATTGTTTTTGTTTTTTGTCAGCGGTTTATATCAGGAAAAGAGAAGCTTACAGTATCCATTCCTGGTGAAAAGCCGGATGTCCTTTCAAGGCAAGAGATCGGCCGCCGTCTGTTGCTGTATTCTGCTCTTGTGATCACTGTCGGAGCAATATTTTCGTCCTTCCTTCTCAGGGGGTATCTGCCTGAGACCAGGCTGATGAAAAAAGAAAAGAAAGGTAAAGAACTGTTTGCAAATATCTTTAAGAAAGGCGACAAATCATCACAGGGAACGGACCAAACCGAAAACTTTGAAACAGCAGCTGATTTCAGTCCTGATAAGACAAATTTCCCTTCATTCAGAGGTCAGGACGGCAGGGGTATTGCAGGTGGTTCAGGATATCCTCTTGAATGGGATGGTGAAGAAGGCAAGAATATAAAATGGAAAGTCATTGTACCTGCATCCGGAAAGAGCTCACCGGTTATATGGGGTGACAGAATATTTCTTACAGGTGCAGAAGATAAAAAATGTGAAGTTTACTGTCTTGATAAAAAAACCGGAAAGCTTATCTGGACGGCTTCTGCATCAGGTATTGCAGGAGAACCGGAAACATTGCCTAAAATGGATACTGAGGCAGGTCTTGCTGTTTCGACAGTGGCTGCCACTGCCGATGTCGTTTGTGCTATTTTTGCAAATGGCAATCTGGTCTGCCTGGATCACAACGGGGTACAGAAGTGGGCCAAGAACCTCGGAGTGCCGGAAAACGTATATGGTTATGCCTCCTCCCTTATAATACACGGAGATATCCTAGCGGTCCAATTTGATTCAAATGAAAAAATATCTCTGATGGGATTTGACCTAGCATCAGGGGATCTCAGATATGAAGTCATCAGAAGGGGACGTGCAGTATGGTCATCTCCCGTTATTGGCAATTTCAACGGTACGCCCCAGATCATAATTAACGGTAATCCGGAAGTTACTGCTTACGATCCTGTCAACGGTAAGGAGCTTTGGTCAGTAGAATGCATGAGCGGAGATGTTGCTCCTTCTGCTGCAGTAAATAGCAGGTTTATCTATGCGGTAACAGATTATGCAAAACTTGTTGCTATAAAGCCCGGAAATAAAGCATCAATAGTATGGGAAGATAACATGTTTACTCCTGATGTACCCAGTCCGGTGGCAACTGAAAAGTACCTGTTTGTACCGACAGGTTATGGAGATGTTGCCTGCTACAACGCAGAAAAAGGTGACACGGCATGGACGCACTATTTTACGGATCCCTTCTATGCTTCACCAATAGTGGCAGACAGCAGGGTTTATATGCTTGACAGGACCGGTAAAATGCATATAATGGAAGCAGCTGGAAAATTCAATCTGCTTGCTGAATCGTCACTCGGGGAAGCAGTTGACTGTACTCCTGCTTTTTCCGATAACAGGATCTATATAAGAGGTAAGAATTATCTTTATTGCATCTCAGAAAATTGAGCAGAAAGAACGACGATATTGTTAAATCAGAATGCGGATGTCAGCTTCCGGATATTGGTTCCGTAATAGCTGCTGTAGATGAGGTTGTTAAGTATACCGGACGGGAAAAAGATAAAGTGATCCTTATTTTGCAGGAAGTCCAGAAAAGGATCAATTATCTGCCATCGGAGGCCCTTAAGCGTATATGTGAAGTTACAGATATAACCCCGGGACAGATATCTGGGGTATCAACTTTTTATTCACAATTCCGTCACCTCCCGGTAGGAAAGCATATTATTAAGATATGTGCCGGCACTGCCTGCCATGTAAAGGGCTCTCAGCTTATTTCAGAATCATTTAAAAGGGTTCTTTCGATAGACGATTCAAGGAACAGTTCACCCGACAATATGTTTTCTATTGAGGAGGTAGCTTGCCTGGGTTGCTGCACTCTAGCTCCGGTGGTCCAGATCGATGGCAAGACATACGGACACGTAAAACCAACACAGACAGAAAATATCATTGATAATTTTCTGCGATCTCATGATAAGAATGTCGAACCCGAAAAGGAAGAAGATGGAAAAAGCTTTGAAGCTGAAGTAAGAATAGGACTCGGATCATGTTGCGTTGCAGGAGGAAGCAAAGAGATACTCTCAAAGCTCCTTGAGATAAAGGAAGGGTTTGGCCTTAACATAAAGGTCAAACCTGTAGGCTGTGTAGGAGTCTGCAACCAGACACCATTGCTCGAGATAGTCAAGCCAGATGACAATCATTTCAGATACACAAATGTAAGAAAGGGGCAGGTTGAGGAAATACTTTTAAAACACATCCGACCGGGGTCTGTAAACAACAGGTTCAGGTACAGGCTCAATGATCTTGCCGATACATTCCTCTCAGATGAAAAGCAGAGGAGCCCGATAAATCTTCCGGGAAATATAAGGGAAAAATATCTTGATAACTTCCTGAAAAAACAGATCCGGCTTGCTACCCTGCATAGTGGCATACTCACTCCTGATTCAATTGATGAATACTTACTGCTCGGCGGATTCGAAGCATTAAAAAAATCAATTTTTCTGCAAAAGCCATCCGATATTATTGAAATTATCAATCAGAGCGGACTAAGGGGACGGGGTGGTGCAGGTTTCCGTACAGGTTTGAAATGGAGGATATCGGCTGATTCACCAGGATCTGTGAAATATGTTGTCTGCAATGGTGATGAAGGCGATCCGGGAGCTTTCATGGACAGGATGCTTCTCGAGTCATTTCCATACAGGATAATAGAAGGAATGCTCATCGCCGGGTATGCAACAGGAGCAGCAGACGGGATATTTTATATAAGAGCTGAGTACCCACTGGCTGTTTCCAGGGTTAAGGATGCAATTAAGCAATGTTATGAAAAGGGTTTTCTTGGTGAAAAAATCCAGGGATCAGGATTTACATTCAATATAAGGATCTTTGAAGGAGCCGGGGCCTTTGTATGCGGTGAAGAGACAGCTCTTATTGCTTCGCTCGAAGGAAAACGTGGGACACCTCACCTGAGGCCTCCTTATCCGGCAGAAAAAGGATTCATGGAAAAACCTACACTGGTAAATAACGTTGAGACTCTGGCACTGGTCCCATGGATAATCAATAATGGCGCTGAAGCATTTAATGAAATAGGAACAGAAAAAAGCAAAGGAACAAAAGTATTCGCTCTTGCCGGGAAAGTGGCACGAGGAGGACTTATTGAAGTGCCTATGGGAATTACGATCGGAGATATAATATACAATATTGGTGAGGGTGTGGCTGAGGGACGAAAATTCAAGGCTGTGCAGATAGGCGGTCCGTCAGGAGGCTGCATCCCTGCCTCACTTGAAAATACTCCGATTGATTTTGAGCAGCTCACTGATATGGGAGCCATGATGGGATCAGGAGGAATGGTTGTACTTGACGATAGTGATTGCATAGTGGATGTAGCGAAGTACTTTCTTACTTTTACACATAAACAATCATGCGGTAAATGTACATTCTGCCGTGTTGGTACAAAACTGATGCTTGATATTCTGACAAGACTCAGTGAAGGTAAAGCGAGTCTTATGGAAATAGATGAGCTGGAAAGGCTGGGTCAGTATGTAAAGGACGGAAGCCTGTGCGGGCTTGGTAAAACTGCTCCAAACCCTGTCCTGACCGGCTTGAAATACTTCAGGGAGGAATATGAGGCACATGCTAAAGGATACTGTCCTGTAAAGAAATGCCGGGACCTCATCAAATATACTATAACAGATAAGTGTACAGGATGTACAAAATGCTCCCAGGAATGCCCGGTGAATGCAATCCCTTTCAAACCTTTTGAAAAACATGAGATCGATCTGACATTATGCACTAAATGTGATAATTGCAGGATCGTTTGTCCGGAAAACGCAGTAGAAATAGCAGATATTAATGATCAGCATAACAATAGATAACCATAAAGTCGCTGTAAAAGAAGGAGATACAATTCTCAAAGCGGCAGAAAAAGCGGGTATAGTTATTCCGACTCTCTGTCATAAGGATGGAGTGGAGCATTATTCGTCATGCATGGTATGTATTGTAAAAGACATAAAAAAGAACAGTTTTCTGCCATCCTGTTCTGCAATGGCAAAAGAGGGTATGGAAATAGATGCATCAGGTGAAGCAGTTATAATGATGCGCAAAAAAGCTGTAAGCATGCTCCTCACTGAGCACAGGGCTGAATGTGAAGCTCCGTGCAGGATAGTTTGTCCTGCCGGTTATAATATTCCATTAATGAACAGGATGCTGACAGCAGCCGATTATGAGGGTGCTACAAATCTGATCCGCTCCGAAACTGCCGCTGAAGAACTAAAGTGTATTTCCTGTAAAGCATATTGTGAAAATGCATGCAGAAGGAAAAAGATTGACGAGCCTTTGTCAATAAGAAATACAAGGATTTTCATATATGAGCATATAAACAGGTATGTGGCAGCGGATAAAGTTATAGATAATAATCTGAAGCCTGTAGTTCAAAAAAATGCTTCAATCGGGGAAGAACCGAATTTAAGAAAAAGGTTCTTTTCTAAAACTGGCCGTATCGAAGATAATGAATTGAAGGAATGGCTAAAGGAATGCTCCGGGGACGGAACAAGATACAGGGTTATAGATGATTTTGAGTCTGCCTCAAAAGAGGCCGGAAGCTGCATGCATTGCGATTGCCGTGCTGCCAGTAATTGTCGTTTAAGGGAAATAGCAGAATCGTTATCTCTTAAAGATCCTTCAGGCAAGATTGTCAATCTGCCACTGGCTAAAAAGATAAATCACCGAAGCGGCCTGATTTTTGAGAATGGTAAATGTATCAAGTGCGGTCTTTGTGTAAGGGTATGTGAAGACAGTAAAGAAGAACCTGTTCTTTGTTTCATAAACAGGGGATTCATATCCGTTATATCAGAGCCACTTACTGAAGAGTTCGACAATACACTTATTACTCAGACAGATATATGTGTAAGTGTTTGTCCGACAGGAGCACTTGCAAAATTCAGATAAAGAGCCATGAAGCTATTGAGTACAATATTTTTTATTTGTTTCTCAGCGCTGATGCTTGATGCACAGAACATGCAGGCCGACTGGCATATTTTCCGTGGCAAGGGAGATCTCTCAGGGAATTCGCTTCAGGATTTACCCGATTCACCTGTCCTATTATGGAGCTTAAGAACAAATGTCAGAACTAAATCGTCGCCTGTGGCTGGCGAAAAAATGATTTATTTTGGTAATGATAAAGGTACCCTTATAGCAGCAGGTGATGATGGAAAGATAAAATGGAAAGCTGAGACCGGGAAGACTACTGAAGCGGCTCCGCTTATCTGGTCCGATAAGGTCATCGTCGGATCAACAGATGGAAAGCTAAGGGCTTATAATAAGGCCAACGGGAAAACTGTATGGACGTATTCAACTGATAATCAGATACTGGGATCGGCCAATACATGGACAGTCAATAAAAGAACAGGAATTATTTTCGGCAGTTATGATTTCTATCTTCATTGCGTAGATCCGGTATCCGGAAAGTTTATCTGGAAGATGGAAACCGAGAATTATGTAAATGGAACGCCGGCAGTATCAGGGAACATGATAGTATTCGGAGGTTGCGACGGGATTATAAGGGTTGCTGATCCTGTATCGGGCAAGGAGAAAGACACAATAAATATCGGAGTTTATATTGCCTCCTCCCCTGCCCTATATTCCGGAAAAGCATGTTTTGGTGATTATGACGGAAATTTCTATTGTGTAGATCTTACTACCGGAAAAATTGCCTGGGCAGTCAATTCCTCGGAAGAAGGAGGATCCATTCTCGGAATTCCGGCTATCGGATATAACAATGTAGTGATCGGGAATGAAGACAAAAACATTTACTGCTATGACCTGCAGACAGGGAAGCTCAAATGGAAATTCAGGACTAATGGCAGGATAAGCGGATCAGCAGTCATTACACCGGGCAAGGTGCTTTTTGGAAGCGGAGACGGATATATTTACATCCTGGGATTAAAAGATGGCAAAAAGCTCTGGAGCTTCAATGCGGGGGCTCCTATCAGTTCTTCTCCCGCTCTGATGAATGGGCGGATTTATTTCCTGACTGAGGACGGAAGGCTTCTTGCATTTGGAATCAAATAGTTATGAAAATAGTATACATTATAACCGGATCCGGGGGTTCGTTCTATTGTGCGAATTGTTACCGGGATATGCTTTATCTCAGGGCTATTAAAAAGGTTCCGGGGATCAGTGCGAGCGCCATTCCTTTGTACCTTCCGCCTGATGAAACAAATATTGAAAGCGGTTTTGACAAAGAAGTATTCTTTGGAGCCATCTCCATGTTCCTGAGGGAAAAAGTCAGATTCCTGAGGAATATGCCTTCCTTTATGGACAAGATATTTGATTCAAAACCTCTGCTGAAAATTGCAGCCCGGCAGGCAGGTGCAACACGTACGCATGGATACGAAGGTCTGACACTGAATATGATAGAAGGAGGCACTGCGTTCCGGAAAGATGAAATGGACCGCCTTGTTGAACATTTTGTCAAAGGAGGCAAGCCTGACATAATTCACCTTTCCAATGCCCTGATAATCGGGATAGCAAAGCATATTAAAAAACGGATTAATGTAAAGATTGTCTGTTCACTTCTGAACGAAGATGACTGGATCGATGAAATGGACGAACCTTATCGTTCACAGGCATGGAAAATGATCGCTAAGGAAGCACCGCATATTGATAATTTTGTAACTCCGAGCAACTATTTTAAGAATCTCTTCACTGCCAGAACAGGTTTAAAAAGCAGTAACATACATATTGTTCCGCTTGGCTTCGATCCTGAATTCACCATGCCTGCTACAAATGAATTGCATGACCCTGCCATTGGATTCTTTTCAAGAGTAAATTACCATAACGGATTCGATAAACTTGTTGATGCCTTTATTGATCTCAAGACAAAAAATGCTCTACCTGGTCTGACTTTGAATGTGTGTGGCGGGTTTACAGGTGATGATAAGCCATTCATCTCTTCACAGATGAGGAAAATAAGAGAAAAGGGGTTTCAGAAATGCGTCAGAATATTCCATGAGTTTCATGGAGAAAATAAGCTGGCTTTCTTCCGTTCGGTTGATGTGATAAGTGTTCCGGTAAGGAAATATGACGGTTATGGACTGTACATACTGGAAGCAAACAGTGCAGGTATTCCTGTAGTTCAGCCTTCAACCGGAGCCTTCCCCGAGATACTGGAAAAAACCGGAGGAGGGATAATCTATTCTCCGGATACTGTTGAAGAGTTATCAGCTGCATTGCTGAGATTGCTTAAGGACAGGAAATCAATAAATGAGTTTGGTGAAGCCGGAAGCAAGAGGGTAAGATCAGAATTGTCACTTTCGAGGATGTCCTCAGGATTATCAGCAGTATATAATAATATCTCCTGAGGCTTTTATACTATAATATTATATGCTACGGTTAGAAAACATCTCAAAATCCTATCTTCAGCGCGGGCTGGTCCTTGATAAGCTTGACCTGCAGGTTAATAAGGGTGATTCACTGGCAATTACCGGACCATCGGGTTCCGGCAAAACAACACTGCTCAACATAATCGGACTGATGGATCATCCTGATTCCGGTGATGTGTTTTTTAACGGATCTTCAATTTTGAGCTATGGCCCTGATGAATCAGCACGTTACAGGAACAGAAATATTGGTTTTGTTTTCCAGGATCATCTTCTGCTTTCGCATCTCAACATTAAGGAGAATATTCTTCTTCCCCTGCTCGCTTCAGGAAATCACAGGAATGATTTTAAAGAAAAAGCTGAGTATGCCGGTGTGCTGATGGAGAAAACTGGTATAGCTTCCCTCGGTGATAAATTCCCGTTTCAGATCTCCGGTGGAGAAGCACAACGGGCAACTCTTGTACGCGCTCTTGTAAATAAACCCTCCTTGCTGCTTGCTGATGAACCAACAGGTTCGCTTGACTCTAAAAACGCTTATCTTCTTGGTAATCTTCTCAGGGATTTAAATGAAGAGCTGGGAGTTACCCTGATTGTAGTTACGCACTCATCCGATCTGGCTTCAATGATGAAGCTCAATCTGAAGCTGGATAACGGCAGACTCGTCAAATGATCTTTAAAAGTCTTCATAATGAAGCCCGGCATGTTGAAAATAATAACCCGATCGCTCATCTTTTACAGGAAAGATGCAGTTTATCAGGTCATTATTGTCTTGTTACTGTCGGCGATAATTACAGGTTCCCTCCTTACGGGAACCTCTGTCCGGAACAGTCTTAGAAGAACATCTGACCAGAAATCCGGTAATGCCAGAATAATCGTGAGTTCCGGCCAGAGGTTTTTCAGCAGCACACTTGCGGATAAATTATCAGTAAGAACCGGCAAAAGGGCTGTAGCGATTCTTGAGACTGAAGGATATTGTTCAAATTTTTTAACAGGATCCACATCTCTGAATGTCCGGATTTTCGGAGTGAATGATGAATTCTTTCAGTGGAATTCATCAGATTCACTGTCAATAATGCCCGGTGATGCGGCAGTGAATTCGAAACTTGCTGAAGAGCTGGAACTCAAACCCGGTGATGAAATAATCATTAAGTTCAAACCTGTTGATCCCCTGCCCTCAAATGCACCTTTTGCACCTTCTAAAGATGATGAATCATCGAAGGTTTTAAGAGTAAGTCATATCCTGACTGCTGAAAGTGGAGGAAATTTCTCTCCAGGTATCAGCCAGGTCATCCCAAAGACACTATTCATAAATATCTCCGATATTGACGATGGCATCGACGGGAAATTTAATGCTAACAGGATATTGTTCAGCAGCGGCACAGCAGATTCAGTTTTACATGCTTTAGTGGAAGTAACTTCTTTATCAGATATAGGATTTACTGTAAGACGGTCAGAGAAGACCGGCGAATCCGAAATAATTTCTGACCGGATATTCATTGACAGTATACTGGTTTCAGATATCCTGGCGAAAATACCTTCTGGTTCACCGGTCCTGACCTACCTTGTGAACAGCTTTTCTTTTAACGGAAGGACAACACCTTACTCTTTTGTTGCATCGATACCCTCCTCAGTTTTTCCCGGTATCTCCGATGATGAAATATTACTGAATAGATGGCTCGCAAAAGATCTGGAAATTGAACCCGGTGATTCTGTTGTTCTGAGATGGTATGATACCACTTTTGGAAATCATCTGGAGGAAAATGAAAAAACTTTCCGCGTCAGCAGGATCCTTGACGACAACAACAAATATGCAGACCCGCTGCTAATGCCTGATTTTCCTGGGATATCAGGCAGTACTACCTGCTCCGGATGGGATGCAGGAGTTCCTATCCTTTTAGATCAGATAAGGAAAAAGGATGAAGAATACTGGAACAGTTTCAGAGGTACACCCAAGGCTTTCATCAACTATTCTGAAGGAAAGAAAATATGGGGAAATAATTTCGGAGTGGCGACCGCGTTAAGGTTCCCTGGATCATTAGCTCCGCAGGATATAGAAAAATCGCTTTATGGCTCAATGGATCCGGTTGATGCAGGCTTAACAGTTACTGACATAAGAAAAGCAGGCGCCAGTGCAGCCTCTGAAGGTGTCGATTTCAGCTCTCTCTTCCTGGGTCTTGGATTCTTTATCATTTTATCCTGTCTTATACTCTTTTCTCTGGCAGTGACAATTTTTTTTGATACAAGAAGGAATGATGTCAGGGCTTACTATTCACTTGGATTCAGGAACAGACAAATAAAACTCTTCTTATTTTCAGAAATAACGGCGCTTTCAGTAATCGGTGCAATTCCAGGGGTTTTTTGCGGATTATTGGTTAACCGGATTGTGATAAGTGCACTGAATTCTGTCTGGCAGGGAGCTGTTCAGACAAACACACTGTCATCTGACTTCAGCCTGGTGCCGCTCATAGCGGGTTTTATATCAGTGATAACCCTGACCGCAGTTGTAATTTACATAAAAACATCTTCATTCCTGAAGAGAATGAATGTCAGTTCAGAGGAAAAATCAAAATCCAGATTCCTGAGTTCATATTTTTTTCTGATCCTCGTCACACTCGTACTTACTATTGGTCTTTTTCTTTCTGCTGTGCTTTACAGGAACGCAGAAACAATACTTTTTTTTGCCGGAGGGGTATTTTTGTTCGGACTGTTTATTCTTCTTCTGAGATACTATTATTTATATGAGCCAGGGAAAAAAGAAAAAGACAGTTTTTCTGTGCGAAGACTATCTAAAAAATACTATAATCATAACCCTTCGCATGCAATTACCCCTGCTGTAATAATTGCAGCCGGAATTTTCGCAGTTATTATAACAGGTGCCAATCGTCAGGTAGTAAGCGACAAGATGCTTCTTCCGGAGGGAGGCACTGGTGGTTATTTATTATGGGGAGAATCAGCTATTCCGGTAAAGGAAGACCTGAATCTTGATAAAAGCAGGAAGGATTATGGTTTTGAATCTGAAGAGTTCAGGGAAATGTCGTTTGTCCAATGCCGCAGGGTATCAGGTGATGATGCCAGCTGTCTTAACCTGAATCATGTCACTTCCCCACCCATCCTTTCGGTTGATCCGAAATATTTTATTGATAAGGGTTCTTTTTCATTTGTGTCCAGTCTTACAAAAGGCAACAATACCGTTACATGGGCAATGCTTGATGAAAAGCCAGGGGAAAATGCAATCTATGGCATAGCCGATCAGACGGTGCTTAAATGGGGCCTCAAGGTAAATATTGGGGATACGCTTAAGTTTAGGGCTGAAAACGGGCAGATACTGAATGTTATAATAGCAGGAGGTTTAAAATCGTCTGTTTTCCAGGGTAATATTATTATAGGGAGCAGGAATTTCTCTGAATTCTTCCCGTCTGTTTCAGGAAGCTCGATATTCCTGATTGACGGAAATAAAAAGTATAAAGATCTTTACATCAATACGTTGCAAGAGCGTCTTTCATCATATGGGCTTTTCGTACAGTCAACTGGCGCAAAGCTCTCTTCTTTCTTTGTTGTTACAAACACATATCTTGATGTCTTTGTCATCCTTGGAGTTTTCGGACTTATACTGGGTGTAACAGGGCTTGGATTTGTTCTGGCGAGAAATTATAATCTGAGGAAACGCGAATTTGCTTTTCTTGCTGCGACAGGTTACACTCAGGAGTCGATACGGAGCTTTATTCTGACAGATCAGATAATAATCCTGTTCTGGGGAATTGCAGCAGGAACAATTTCAGGTCTTGCGGCTACATTTCCTTCGCTGCAAAACGACGGTGACATACCATGGAGCCAGATTTTGTATATGGTCCTGGCAATATTAGTAACAGGAATAATATCACTGTTTATTTCGGTAAGAAGAATAACAAGCCGATCGCTGGTAAGTCAACTCAGGCGTGAATGACATTAAGAATAATTACCGATTAAAAAAATTAACAACGGTTCAATCCAAGGTTTAAAACCGGTTTGATATCCGGATTCAGAGAATCCATAACGACAAGAGCTGCTCCGAGAGCAGTAGCGTTGAAAACCTCTGAAGTATAAACATTCTTCATCGGGTAAGCGTTTGCTATGAGATCAAGGAAAAGTTTGTTTTTTGAGAAACCCCCTGTGATATAAATATTCTCAATATTGTTATCATCCGGGATGACAAGATCAACAGAGTCGGTTGTCAGTTCTGATAGTTCTACCATCAGCTGGTGATATCCTTCTTCAAATGATTTGAATGTATAGAAATCCAATTTATCTTTTATTTTCCGTGAGTATGGAAATTCATCAAAAAAGAACCGGTTCCTCCGGCTTCTTTGCCTGCAAACATCAAGAAGTCTCTTATCGGGTTGGATCCTCTGAAAGTAACCGGGTTCAACATTGAAATGCCCGATTAATTTATTCAGAAGAACTTCATGGAAGTGTCCGAGGAACAGACGCGAGGATTTTACAGGTTGTTTTGTGATACTAAGATAGCACAGGCAATCCCTGTCAAGCTGCTCCGCAGTAAGTTTCTCACTATTAAAGGGATTCATATTGATGCACCATGTTCCGGTAGAAATCAGGATAAACCTTCCGTCACTGCTTTTAAAATACGGGGCTAGTGAAGCCGAGCTGTCGTGAATGCCTATACCTGCTTTTATGTTTTTCCCTTCTATTACAATATTATTAAGAGTATTTATGTCGGCTGGTTCAGGAAGATGAAGTCCTTCTTCCTTTATCCACTTATGGTATTTCATCTCATCGAAATCCCACATTGCAGTATGGCATCCTATTGATGTATGTTCCGAAAATATTTTTCCGGTCAGCAGATAAGAGAGATATTGGGGAAAGTGAAGTATATGGGCCACTTCAGAGAAGATCTGAGGTTTTGTATATTTCAGCCAGAGTGCCTGCATGCCGGAGTTCAGCATTCCCAGGGCCGGTGAGGCCGTCCTTCTGCAAAACTCATCCTGCCCCCCATTTTTCCTGTATACTTTTTCGGGGATGCGGTCATCGATCGGTTTCAGGTAGTTATATACAGGTGTCAGTCTCTTCCCGTATTTATCAAGATAAACAAGAGTTGCCCCATATGTCGCGAAATTAATTGCCGTCAGTTCAAATTTTTCGGAATGTATCAACGATCTGATCGAGTCTTTTATCCATTTTTCAATATGTTCAATATCGTCGCATTCAAAACCATCATCATCCATTACCTCGGTGAACTTTTCTTCAATCTCATAAACAGGTTTAAGATCATAATTAAAAAGAATGATCTTTTTGTTTGTTTTCCCGATATCATAAATGGCAATTACCTTTTCTCTCATAGAATATCATGTTTGACAGCATCAGAAGGATATCAGGGATTCCTTCATTAACTATTCGCTAAAGTTGTTACCTTTTACTCAATACCTCTTTTTCGTATTTTAGTATTTCGTTTATATAATCCCGGCCAACAGGTACGCGTTTCTTCAGACAATAGTAATCATAAACAGCACCGTAAGGTAAGGTTTTTAACAGTTCCAGGGTTGCAAGCCGTTCAAAATTCTTACCGCTTTCCTCATATTTGAGAAGCATCCTGTTTGGCTCAAGCAGGGCAAAAAGAAATGCCAGCTGCACAGCCCTTATACCTACAACATATGCACCGATCCTGTTCAGGCTTGCATCAAAATAATCAAGTCCGATATTTACCCTGCTGAGGGCATTTGCCCTAATTATTTCCTGGGCTATCAATAATATTTCATCATTAAAAGTTGCCACGTGATCACTATCCCATCTGACACCGCGGGTAAGGTGAAGAAGGACCTCGTCTACAAACTGCAAAATTGAAGATATCTTATCTCCTACCTGTTCTGTCGGATGAAAATGGCCATTGTCAAGGGTGATCATCATATTGTTCCTCACAGCATAACCAAGGTAGAAGTCGTGAGATCCCACAACCATTGCTTCTGAGCCGATTCCGAAGAGTTTACTTTCGACAGCATCTTTCAGGTACTTTTTGGGATATTTTACCGACAGTATCTCGTCAAGTGATTTTTTCAATATTTGCCGTAACCCAAATCTGTCAATTGGAGTATCCTTTGATCCGTCAGGGATCCATATATTATGAATACAGGGAGTGCCGAGTTGTTTTCCTATATCCGCACTGATGGCACGGCATCTTTTTGTGTGTTCTATCCAGAATTTCCTGATCTTCACATTTTTGCTTGCGAGAGTAAATCCATCATCGGCAAGTGGATGAGAGAAGCAGGTACAGTTAAAATCAATTCCGATCTTTCTCTTTTTTGCCCAGTTTATCCATCCCTGGTAATATTTTGTTTCTATTTGATCCCTGTCGACAAGTTTACCTCCGAATTCTCCGTAGATAGCATGAAGGTTCAGTCTCTGTCTGCCAGGTACAAGCGACAACACCTTATCGAGGTCGTCACGCATCTGAGCAATTGTTTTTGCTTTGCCCGGGAAATTACCAGTAGCCTGTATCCCTCCGCCTCCAAGCTCAGCCCCTTCTTTTTCGAATCCTCCAACATCGTCTGTCTGCCAGCAGTGAAGGCTGATCATTATCTTATCAAGCTCAGCCAGAACAGCATCAGTATTAACCCCAAGCTCCTCATATTCAGCTTTCGCAAGTTTGTATGCTTTCTCAATATTCTCTCTTTTCATAATTGCTTTAATTAATAGATAATAATTTCAAATTTTTCTGAAGCAGCGGGAAAGAAATAAACCAAACCTTCCGGTCATTTTGTTAGCATTAGCCAAGTTTGACAATGAATGTTGAAAGGATAAGTACAATAATACCGATAATAAGCACAACAATTGTTTTTGTCCTGGCTCCTTTCCATTCTTTAAGTATAATGCCCCATATATTGCTTATCGCAATGTTAAGAGCCATAAGTATGCTCCATCCGAATACAGCCATGCCGGGTGGTAATTTGCTTGATCCCATTCCGAAAAAATGAAATTGCAGAAACCATAACATACCTGCAAGGAAGGTGAAGAACAGGTTATTTAACAGTACCGTACCTGAGACAGTAACATAATCCTTATAAGTTTTATTCCTGATATTCAGAAAGACGCAGTAAACAAGATTTGTAATGAACCCTCCGAGAAGTATAAAGATAAGTGAAGGGTTCTTCTGAAACAGTGGATTTGTTCCATGATCGAGCGCTATCTGTTCAATTGGTTTTCCAGCTTCATAGCCAAAGTTGAAACATGCACTCATTATACCGGCGAAAACAGCGATAAGTATTCCCTTTTTAAGTGCGAATTCCTTTATTGCGGCTTTCTTCTCTTCCTCCGACATCTCCTGGCTCTTCAATGATCCGGCGTATCCGATGATTATTATTCCAGCTACAGTTATTGCTACTCCAGCCACTGTCAGAATACCTGCTGTTGTCGAAAAAAGATTATTGCCGGCTATTACCGGAGGCAATAATGTACCAAAAGCTGCGCACAGGCCAAGTGCAATACTCTGGCCCAGTGCTACTCCAAGATATCTCAGGCTCAGTCCGAAAGTAAGTCCGCCAAACCCCCAGAGTATCCCGAAAAAAACAGCCATTAGTTTAGCACCGGAAGGAGCTTCCCGTAATATAAGCAATAATTCACCTTTCGGAATGAAAACAAGTGCGAATATCCAAGGGATTATCAACCAGGCAAAAACTCCCTGACTGATCCAGTAGGATTCCCATGCCCATGTTTTTACTTTTTTAAAAGGAACATAAAAACTGGCAGCACCTATACTGCCTAATGCTATTAATAGTATGCCTCCTATAGGATTCATTTGAGGTTTTTTGATTAACGTTCTGCAATTTATAAACTTTAGGATTTACAAATTAATTTAAATTCGTTTTTTTACAATTGCATATTTTACGACCTTCAGATAAATTTAACTATTAAGATAATGAAATCACTCACCCTTTCTTTGTTTCTGCTTTTACTGTCTGCCGGCATTCGCAGTCAGTCTCTCTATGTTGAAGATCTTACCTGTGAGCACAAGAAGGATCCTGTGGGGATTGATGTGCCTCAACCAAGACTTTCGTGGAAAATAAGAGGTGAAGGGAATAATATACTTCAATCCGCTTATTCGGTAAGGGTTGCATTAAACCCCCGCTTCTCATCATCAGGAATTTTATGGGAATCAGGTAAAATAACGTCCGACGGGTCAGTTCTTCAGGCATATCAAGGTCCTGCGCTTAAATCAGCAACAAAGTATTACTGGCAGGTCAGGATATGGGACAATAAAGGAAGGGTTTCAAAATGGAGTGAAACAGCTACCTGGGAGACCGGACTTCTTTCCCAGGAAGAGTGGAAAGCAAAATGGATAGAAATTGAAGATGACACTAACCGGTATTCACCATCACCGCATTTCCGGAAAGAATTCACCGTGAATAAACCTATTTTGAAAGCCACTTTATATATTACCGCACATGGTTTATACGAAGCTATGATCAATGGTAAAAAAGTCGGTGACCAGGAGATGACACCGGGCTGGACTTCATACGGAAAGAGACTCCAATATCAGGTTTACGATGTCACTGATCTGGTAAAAAAAGGAAATAACGCTATTGGCGCCATTCTTGGCGACGGATGGTACAGAGGCTCGCTGGCGTGGGAGGATAACTGGGCGATATACGGACGAAGACTCGGCCTTCTTCTTCAGCTGAAGCTGATTCATACTGACGGAAGCGAGACACTTGTTGTAACAGATGAATCGTGGAAAGCCAATAATAATCCCGGTATCAGGATGACAGATCTCTATGACGGATTTGTATATGATGCTACAAGGAAACTTGCAGGTTTCAACCTCCCGGGTTATGATGATTCCGGATGGAAAAGAGTAACGACAAGGAATTACCCGTTCAAACTTATCGCATCCGAAGGTAACCCGGTCAGGAAGATTGAGGAAATAAAACCTGTAAAGATCTTCCGTTCGCCTAAAGGAAGTCTTCTTGTCGACATGGGACAAAACATGGTCGGCTGGGTAAGATTAAAAGCAACAGGGCCAAGAGGCACTGTCATAACCTTGCGGCATGCTGAGGTACTTGACAAATACGGAGAGTTCTATACTGAAAATCTCAGGGATGCTGATGCCCGTGTTACCGTTACACTGGCGGGAAATGGTGAAGAGGTGTTTGAACCACGTTTTACATTCATGGGTTTCAGGTTTGTTGAGGTGAACGGCTTTCCCGGAACACTGACTGCAGATAATATCACCGGAATAGTGGTCCATTCAGACATGAAGAAGACTGGGACATACGAAAGCTCCGATCCTCTTTTGAATAAGCTCCAGCATAACATTGTCTGGGGGCAGAAGGGCAATTTTCTGGATGTTCCGACAGATTGTCCGCAGAGGGATGAAAGGCTCGGTTGGACAGGTGATGCACAGGCATTCAGCAGGACAGCTGCATTCAATTTTGATGTTGCAGCATTTTTCACCAAGTGGCTGAAAGATGTGGCTCTTGACCAGAAACCGGGAGGTGAAGTACCTGATGTGATACCTGATGTTCTGAATGCTCAGAATGCAACTACAGCTCAGCCATCGGCCGGATGGGGTGATGTCGCAGTCATTGTGCCATGGACGATGTACACTGTCTATGGCGACAGGAGGCTGCTGGAGACACAGTATCCCAGTATGAAAGCCTGGGTTGAATATATAAGGAATAAAGCTGGTGATGATCTTATATGGCAAGGCGGAAGCAAATATGGCGACTGGCTTTTCTATCACCCGCCAGTAAATAAACATTCGGAACCTGACGGATATACTGAACATGATTTCATTGCAACAGCTTTCTATGCATATTCGTCCAGTCTGCTGGCAAAGGCAGCAAAAGAGCTCGGACGAAATGAAGATGCAGTATTCTATTCAGACCTGTTCGCTAAGATCAGAAAAGTATTTATAAATGAATATGTAACACCTGCGGGAAGAGTCGGTACTAATTCCCAGACATCATATGTTCTCGCTCTAATGTTCAATCTTCTTCCTGAAGAGCTGAAACCGAAAGCAGCACAATTTCTCGTGGAAGATATCAGAAGCCGGAAGAATCATCTGTCGACGGGTTTCCTTGGTACGCCATTTCTGTGTCATGTACTTTCTGCAAATGGATATACAGATGTGGCTTATGATCTGCTTCTTCAGGAATCATATCCTTCATGGCTTTATCCTGTTAAAATGGGTGCCACCACAATATGGGAACGATGGGATGGTCAGAAACCCGACAGTACATTCCAGGATCCGGGAATGAACTCATTTAATCATTACGCGTATGGTGCAATCGGGGACTGGATGTACAGGGTATCTGCCGGGATCGAAGCAGGGAAACCGGGATATAAACATATAGTCATACAACCGCATATCACGAAGAAACTTGATTTTTCGAGGGCCAGCCTGGATAGTCCTTACGGGACCATTGAATCAGGTTGGGAAAGGAAGGATGGTAAGATCGCAATCAGGGTCACTATTCCTGCAAATACTACGGCGACAATAATTCTTCCGGTTGTCAGTCCGGAGAGAATCACTGAAAACGGAGTTTCTCTTTTTAGTGAAAAACCAGATAGACTCTCCGGATTAGAATTCATTGTTATCGAAGAGAACAAAGGAGTTGTTATTGAAAGAGGCTCCGGAGAATATGTTTTTGAATTTACCGAATAAGATCCCGTAATTTCTGAAATGACACTTTTTGGAAATCATCCCGGAGAATTTGCTGCCCTTCTGACTGCAGTATTCTGGACAGTCACTGCACTGGCCTTTGAAGCGGCTGGAAAGAGAATAGGATCATTACAGGTCAATTTTTTAAGGCTTGTATTCGGATTTATTTTCCTGAGTACATTCAACCTCATACGAGGCAGTGAAGTATTTCCGGCAGATGCAACTCCGGAGAACTGGTTATGGCTTTCTCTTTCAGGCTTTGCAGGGATTTTCCTGGGTGACCTGTTCCTGTTTAAGTCCTATACTCTAATCGGATCAAGGTTCTCTATGCTTATAATGACACTGGTCCCTCCTATTACAGCTCTTTTCAGTTTCATTATCCTGGATGAACATCTCAGCCTGTTGCATTTTCTTGGAATGATGCTGACATTCGGAGGTATATCGATGGCAATATTCAACAGGAACGGAAAAGGAGAAAAAGTATCATTGAAGCTTGCTCCGGCAGGGCTGTTATATGCATTGGGAGGAGCTGTCGGGCAGGCCATGGGACTTGTATTGAGCAAACGCGGACTTGGCAGCTGTGATCCTTTTTCTGCGACACAGATCAGGATTATCTCCGGTTTTGCAGGATTTAGTGTATTAATTACACTTATGGGCAGATGGCCCAGGGTTGCTGAATCGATATCTGATCTCAGGGGGATGAAGCCTCTTGCCCTGGGGTCATTCTTCGGACCCTTTCTGGGCATTTCATTTTCACTTATCGCCGTAAGATATACTGAAGCCGGGATTGCTTCCACAATAATGGCACTGACCCCTATCCTGATAATTGCTCCCGCCGCTATTATCTATAAAGAAAAAGTGACATTCGCTGAAGTGGCCGGTGCAATAATCAGTGTGGGTGGTGTATCTTTGTTCTTCATCTGAATTATCGATAATGAAGCCGGAAGAACTGAAAGAAAGGATTCCTTCATCTGAACTGAGATTCACTGCTACAAGAAGCAGCGGACCCGGAGGGCAGAATGTAAATAAAGTGAATACCAGGATTGAACTGAGGTTTAGTATATCCGGATCGCCTTCACTTAGTGGAGATGAAAAAAACAAAATACTTACTGCCCTTAAGAACAGAATAACATCTGAAGGTGAAATCGTAATTATTTCACAGTCTGAACGAAGCCAGCTGATGAACAGAAGAAAGGCTGAGGAAAAATTCTTCAATCTTCTTGCAAAAATCCTCACTCCTGTCCCTGAAAGGAAATCAACCTCTCCCACACAAGCTTCAAAATTGAAGCGAATTGATGGCAAGAGAAAACGCAGTGCTAAAAAAAGGCTAAGAAACGAGAAGGGTTTGGGAGAAGAAAGGGACTGAAAACCAACGAATAAAAAACTGGCATATTTATTGATATCCATCATGAAATTTTGATGGAATAAATATTGAATTGAAATGAATACAATGCAGGTCCGAATGAGTGACAAAAAGATAAGACAAGAAACTACCAGTGGCGATATTAATCATAGGTATTTCACAATTCAAAGTAATATACTGACAGATAATAAATTACATGATATTAAATATTACAGCGAAGAATCGCATGTTAATAAAATGATATCTCTGTTAATATTTCTGATGGTCAGGTGATACAATGTATTTATAGAATACATATTTTCGCACCAATTATAAAAACAACAGTATTAATTTAAAACCAATTAATCTTTAAAACAAACGATGAATTTATTCATCACCCGCTATGAACGCTAACAATAATGAGGTCTCGGCACTCCGCGGTGAGAGCCGCCTCGTGGGTTGCTCATCAGACGATGAGCCTGGCGCGAAAACCATGATTTTTTCGCAAAACGAAATCCCAACACAGTTAGTTAGCAACCGAAGTTCGGAGTTCATAAACCGCTACTTCCCCCTAACGACTACAGATTCCTGGAATGATTGGAAATGGCAATTAAGAAATGCTATAACAAGCATTGACGAGCTAAAGAAGATCATGAAATTATCCGAAAAGGAAATTATGGCAATTAATAATCTTAAAGGCCGTCTTCCAATGAGGATTACCCCGTACTTTGCTTCTCTTATTTACCAGACAGGTTATTCGCACCCGTTGCGGAGGAATGTCATTCCGGTCGTTGAGGAGTTGCTTCAGCACAGTAATGAGCAGTCTGATCCTTTACATGAGAAATCTTTTTCTCCCGTTAAGGGCATTGTTCACAGATATCCTGACAGGGTTCTGTTCACAGTAACACAGGTGTGCTCAAATTACTGCAGGTATTGCACACGTTCGCATTCGGTAGGTAAGCTCGATAAGCTTGGACGGCAGGACTATGAAAAGGCATTTGCATATATTGCTTCTCACACGGAAGTCCGGGATGTTCTCATCAGCGGTGGCGATCCTCTTACATTGAATGACGATACACTAGAATATATTCTTTCAAACATAAGGGCCATCAAGCATGTTGAAATAATACGAATCGGGACCAGGATTCCTGTTGTTCTCCCGATGAGGATAACTGACAACCTTGTCAGTATGCTGAGAAAGTACCACCCTCTGTTCATCAGCCTTCATTTTTCACATCCGGCTGAAATAACAGACGAGTGTGCAAAAGCCTGCAATAAGCTGGCTGATGGTGGTTTCCCCCTGGGAAGTCAGACTGTTCTTCTGAAAGGCATCAATGATAATGTGCCTGTAATGAAGGAGCTGATGCATAAACTGCTTATGATCAGGGTAAGACCTTATTATTTATATCAATGTGACCTTATACCCGGTTCAGGACATTTCCGCACTACCGTAAAAAAAGGTCTTGAAATAATAAAGGGATTACGCGGTTTCACCAGCGGTTATGCTGTACCTACTTTCGTTGTTGATGCTCCCGGCGGAGGAGGAAAAATCCCCTTGTTGCCTAACTATGTTGTAGAGCATAACAGCGAAAAGATCGTATTGCGTAACTATAAAGGTGTGCTTTGCGAATACCCTGAAAAATAATACCGATAATGAAAGTTGGGTTGACGTATGACCTGAGGTCCTGGTATCTTGACCGTGGTTTTTCTATGGAGGATACTGCTGAATTTGACAAGCAGGAAACGATAGATGCTCTTGATGCTGCACTTAAAAAAATGGGATTCACCACCGAACCCGTCGGGAACTGTTTTCAGCTTATTGAAGCTCTGAACCAGGGAAAAAAATGGGACCTTGTTTTTAATATTGCAGAAGGATTATATGGTGACGGAAGAGAATCGGTTGTACCAGCACTCCTCGATCAGTATAAAATTCCATACGTGTTCAGCGGTCCGGTTGTACTAGGCATCTCATTGAATAAGTATCTTACACGACTTGTTGTTGCAGGATCTGGTGTACCCGTAAGTCCTGGCTTCCTGATCTCAAATAAAGATGACATAAGGAAATGCAGGCTTGAATATCCCTTATTCATTAAACCAGTTTCAGAAGGAACTGGTAAAGGCATTACTGAGAAAAATATGCTTGCATCCCCTGCTGAGCTGAAGGAGATGGCAGAATACATACTCGGACGTTATAATCAACCGGCTCTTGTCGAAGAATATCTTCCGGGCAGGGAATTTACAGTCGGTGTGATAGGGACCGGAGACGAGGCGTCAGCTATCGGAGGAATGGAAATTGAATGCAAGAACAATTACCCATATTCAGTTGAATTCAAGGAGAACTACCAGGAGTATTGCAAATATATTCCTATGGCTCAGGAGTTTAGTGATGAATGCAAGACTGTGGCTGTAAAAGTATGGAACGCTTTGGGCGCAACCGACGCCGGGCGAGTTGATGTTAAAGCAGACAGGAATGGCAGGATATGTTTCATGGAAGTCAATCCTCTTGCAGGCTTGCATCCCATCCATTCCGATCTCCCGATCCTTTCACGTATGATTGGAATAGATTACCAGACTTTAATTGAAATGATAATGAGATCAGCAATTAAAAGACACAATCTTGCCATATGAAAAGGAATAAATGCTGCATACTTTTCAATCAACCCCGGATAGATGCGCTGCCGGATGAACTGGATGTACTTGACCAGGTCGAATATATAGAAAAAAACCTTAATGATCTGGGTATTATTACATTCAGAAAGGGTATTACCCTTGATTTCATGTATGAGATTGCAGCACTGGCGAGCGACCCGCCTGATTTTGTTTTCAACCTTGTTGAGTCTATTAATAATAAAGGTGAGCTCTGCTATTTTGTCCCGGCATTGCTGAATATGTATTCTATTCCCTATTCCGGAAATCCGGTTGAGGCGATGTTCATAACGACAAGCAAGGCCCTTACAAGCAAAACTCTTAAAAAAGCCGGAATAAACAATCCCGGCGGATATTCTCCATCAGAATATAATAAACTGATACCAGGCAACAGATATATAATTAAGCCGGTATGGGAAGACGGATCACTTGGGATAACGGGAGAATCGGTTTTTACTTACGTGCCTGGATATGAAAAGAAACTTAAAGAATATAAAGATACCCACTGGCTGATAGAGGATTTTATTGATGGCAGGGAATTCAATATAAGTGTTCTTGCAAGTAAGAATGGACCTGAAGTAATGCCTGCTGCTGAAATGGTATTTTATAACTTCGATGAAGATAAGCCAAAGATCGTCGATTTTAAGGCAAAGTGGGAAGAGGGTTCATTTGAATATGAGAATACTATAAGAAATTTCCCGGGAGATAAACTCAACCCTGTTCTGAAGGAGAGAATTGAATCAGCTGCCCTTCAGTGCTGGCATGTTTTTGGACTGAAAGGATATGCGAGGGTTGATATGAGAATTGACCGGAATAATATACCTTATGTTATTGAAGTCAATGCCAACCCGTGCATGTCGCCCGACAGCGGACTCGTAGCAGCCACCAGAGCAGCCTCGCTGCCATTTGGAGTGGTACTGCAGAGGATAATTGATGATTTAAATGATTAGTTCATGAGTGCTTCAATATCATCAGGGATAACAAAAGCCGACAGGAAAAAAATTGAAGAGATCCTTCGATCCACGGATTTCTTTTATGAATTTGAGATAGCAACTGCTCTTGAAATTACAGATGAGACACTTTCTCAGGGAACAGAAGGAAGCGGATACCACTGGATGAAGATCGTTGATGAGGATGGTCTTGTGGCATTTGCTAACTATGGCAAGAATGATTTTTCGACTCATTCATGGGAACTATACTGGATCGCTGTTCATAATAATTCGCGGCACAAAAAACTGGGATCGAAATTACTGTCAGCTATCGAGGACGATGTCAGAAGACTCGGCGGTAAGATACTCTGGATCGAAACTTCAGGACGCCCGTTATATGCTCCTACCGAAGCATTCTATAAAAGAAACGGTTATGATTTACAGGCCAGTCTGAAAGAATTTTACGGGCCTGGCGACCCTAAACAAATCTACGCGAAGTTCCTGTAATACTTTCACTGGTTTACGCATCCACTTTATATTCAACAGGGATATATCTGTTAAAAAATTTCTTCGCGGGCCTCATAAAAATTAATTTTCCCGTGTGCTAATTCTTTGATAATTTCATAATTTGTGATTGCATAATTTTGAAATTATTAATCTCCTTCGGCTATGAAAACAAAAATGTTTTTTCTGACGGCTGTATTTTTTGTAGTGGCATATACGGGTATCGCTCAGGTACCGGAAGGGTTTAACTATCAGGCTGTTGTTCGTGACGCAACAGGTGCTATCCTGATAAATCAGACTATCCCCGTTAAGATCGCTCTTCTGGCCAACTCCCCGACTGGTTCGATGCTCTGGGAAGAACAACATACAGTTATATCAAACCAGTTCGGTTTAATATCGCTTGTGTTGGGTACCGGTACAAGGACAGGCGGGACAAAAGCAAGCTTTTCATCGATAGACTGGAGTGCCCAGACTGTTTATATCAGGACTTCCCTGCAGTATCCCGGCACTACATGGAACACAATGGGAACGACCCAGATATGGTCTGTTCCATATTCACTTGTTGCAGGCAAGACAACAGGTATAAATCCCGGTGCAAAGATCATAAGTGAAAATGATGCAGGTACAGAAGCTTTATTTGAAGTAAAAAGGAAGGATGGACAGACAGTTTTTGCAGTATATCCTGATGCTGTCAACGTTTTTGTTCCGAATTCGGGTGTCAAGGCTGCAAAAGGCGGATTTGCCGTGGGAGGTTTCGGTGGAAAAGGTTCTGAAGAATATTTCTGGGTGTCAGCCGACAGTGTCAGAATAAATATTGATCCTGACCCTTCAACCAAGGCAGCGAAGGGAGGCTTTGCTGTTGGAGGTTACGGTATGTCAAAAGGTGTTCAGGATCGCTTTTTTAATGTTACAGGAGCTACGACAGTAAATACTGTTGCAGCATCGCCCCAGATATTATGGTATCCCAATAAGAATGCTTTGCTTGCTGGAAATGTGCATATTGCTCATGTGGACAGTGTGGGTAATTATTCAACTGCATTCGGGTATCAGTCAAGAGCAATAGGTAATTACTCCCAGGCTTTTGGATATAAAGCAACGGCTTTCGGGGATTATTCAACATCGATCGGAAAAAGATCAATAGCAGGCGCTTATAAATCGCGGCATAATGCTTTTGCCCTTGGAAATGCCACGCAGGCTACAGGAGAAGATTCATACGCATTCGGTTCTGCTGCAAGGGCGACAGGTGAAAAATCTTTTGCGTTCGGATCTGTAGGACTCGACGATTCAGGAAACCCCACAACAACTCCCACAACAGCAAGCGGATCATACTCAGTTGCGATAGGTATGGGGGCACAGGCTACAGCAAAGGGTGCAATGGCAGTGGGCATAGGATCTATGTCCTATGGAGCCACCTCCAGCAGTTTCGGTTTTTACAGTACTGCTAATGGCAGCTACGCAACTGCCCTTGGATATAAATCTTATGCATCGGGTTATAGTTCAGGCGCTTTCGGAAGCGCTGCACGGGCAGAAGGATATGCATCACTTGCCCTGGGAAGGAATAGCTATACAACAGGCTATTATTCAGTTTCCGTGGGAGACTCCGCAAAAGCCACAGGTAATTATTCAGGGGCATTCGGACGCCTTGCGAAAGCAAAAGGTCAATATTCAGTTGCAGTGGGCTACAATGCTCTTACAAAAGCTGCCGGCAGTTATTCTGTTGCTATTGGTGCCGGGGCAATCGCTTCAGGAAATTATGCCCTTAGCTTCGGGAACAACAGTCAGGCAACAAATACAAATTCACTGGCTATTGGCAACAGCTCAGTTTCTTCAGGAGTTAATGCATCAGCCATGGGATATCAGTCACAGGCTAACGGCGAATTGTCACTGGCGCTTGGATCATATTACAGTTATTCATATTCACTTCTTCCCTATTTTTCAGGCACAAAAGGAGAATCAGGAGAAGATGATTCAAAAGGTGATTTTATAATAAGACCACCGATAATCGCTCCGATATTCAGGACCATAACATTCAACAGGGCTAATATAGCCGACGGAAAATATTCAATCGCAATAGGGAATGGAAATTATTCAAACAACGGAGGATTGACACTTGGTTCGAATAATAATGCTACTGCGTTCGGAGCAGTTGCTGTGGGTGTATCAAACTCTGCCACCAACACAAATACCTTTGCTGCCGGGTACAATAACCGCGCAACAGGTTACTATGCGACTGCCTTCGGGAACAACACCTATTCGAAAGCATACGGATCGTTCGTGATCGGTCAGTTTAATGAGATTGCAGGAGACTCGACAAAATGGGTAAGTACCGATCCTGTTTTCGTAGTTGGTAATGGTCTGAGCGAGAGTGACAGATCAAATGCAGTAACTATTTATAAAAACGGCCGGTCTATATTCTACGGCGAACATGCAAATGTGAGCTTGAATGACAAAAAATTTTCCATAATGTATGTTCCTGGAGTAGGTCTCATTTCTACAACTTCTGTCTTCGGTATCAAATCATATGTAAACCGCTCTGATGCAGGAGTTGATTATTATTACAGCGGATATTTTTATGATACAGGTACAGAGGGAACCTACAAAGGACTTTATGCAGATGAAAGAACAGGAGGATCAATCGATGTTGCCGAGTATATTTACGACAGCAATAATAACACTGAACCCGCAGATGTTGTTGTCGCCGATCCTTCCAATAAGGAAAGTGTTATTAAATCCTCAAGGCCATATCAGAGTTCTGTTGTAGGAGTCATCTCTACTAAACCGCATATGACAATGGGAATGGAGCTCGTTACCGATGAAAAGACCGGTGAACCACTAAAAAACTCAAGACCTGCTGCCCGCTTAGCTCTTACCGGAAGAGTACCGGTTAAAGTGACTGCAGAGAATGGTGCGATACAACCCGGTGATATGCTTACAACAAGTTCGGTTCCCGGACATGCAATGAAATGGACGCTTCTTGATGTTGCGAAAGCAAAAGACTTTAATGACCTGAAATCAATCCTTTCAGAAAATGAGACAAGGAGAAATGCCGTTCTCGGAAAAGCTGTTGAAGGTTTCTCCGGTACGGGGACCGGAACAATAATGGTTCTGATCTCATTGCAGTAATGGACATAAAAATAGAGACCAGCTGGAAGCAGAGACTGCAGCCTGAATTTGAAAAGGAATATTTTGCCAGATTAGTCAGCTTTGTTAAGGAGGAATATAAAACAAAAACCATTTATCCTCCGGGGGCGTTGATATTTAATGCATTCAACCTTTGTCCTTTCGACAATGTCAAAGCTGTTATAATTGGACAGGACCCGTATCACGGTGAGGGGCAGGCACATGGATTGTGTTTCTCAGTAAGGGATGGTGTTGCCTTCCCTCCCAGCCTGATAAACATTTTCAGGGAAATAGAATCGGATATGGGTTACAAGCCCCTTCCGACCGGGAATCTTGAAAGATGGGCCAGGCAGGGAGTGTTGCTGCTTAATGCCACACTGACTGTCAGAGCTCATATGGCCGGCTCCCATCAGAGAAAAGGCTGGGAGGAATTTACAGATTCAGCAATTACAGCACTTAATAATGACAAGGAAAATCTTGTATTCTTTCTCTGGGGTGCTTATGCCCAGAAAAAAGGGGCATCCATTGACAGGTCGAAGCATCTTGTGCTTGAATCAGTTCATCCGTCACCGCTTTCAGCATATAATGGATTTTTTGGCAACAGGCATTTCAGCCGGTGCAACGAGTACCTTATAAGTAAAGGGATCAAACCAATTGATTGGAGGTAATCATTCCGTTAAATAGTCCGGATCATCCTAAAGATTTCAAAGACTCCCTGATAATCCTGAAGATTTCTTCCGTGTCTTCAAACCCGGCTGATAATCTTATCATACCTGGTTCCGGATATTTTGCACCCCACACCGATGCTACAGGAAGCATCATTGTACGCGGATCTCCCAGCGATGGAATTATTTTGATGCTCTCTCTTACAATTTTAATGAATCTGTCCCTGAGCTTTCTTTTTTCATCCTTGTTTTTGCCGGCAAAATCAAACGTCACCATTCCCCCGAATCCCTTATTAAGGAATAATTTTACTGCTTCATTATGACTCGGATGGTCTTTCAGCCCCGGATACCATACCCTTGCAATATATGGAGACTGCTTCAGTAAAGCCGCGATCCCGGCAGCATTGATGAACTGCTGTCTGACTCTTAGAGAAAACGTTTTCAACTGCGTATTGAGCCTGTATGCATCATCCGCGGAAAGCATATGCCCGGCATATTTCCTGTATTCGACACACCTGTGCAAAATATCATCATCGTTCCCGCAGATAACACCAGCCGTTATATTTCCATGTCCGGATAAGTATTTGGTTGCACTGTGAATTACAACGTCTGCTCCATCTTCCAGAGGTTTCCAAAGAAGCGGTGTGGCAAATGTATTATCTACGAAAACTACAGCTCCATACTTCTTCGAGATGCTGATTATATCCTTTACATCAGGAACAATAAGCATAGGATTGGAGACTGTCTCAAGATAAACTATCTCCGGCCTGATCTTTTTCACAAGAGTTTCAAATTGTCCGGAATCGTATCTTTCGCCGTCAGGCGAAAAGCTATGTATATCAAGACCTCTTTTCTGCTTCAGGATAAAGTCAGCAAAAGTTATTGTTCCTCCATATATCTCACTGAAGAATAACCATGGTCTGACTTCCCTTCCTTTTTGAAAGACAGAGAATGCCACATCGATAGCTGACATCCCTGATTGGGTAAGCAAAGCCCAGGCTGCTCCTTCAAGCTTTAATATCTCTTCCTCGGCTGCCACTACAGTCGGATTGCGGTATCGCGAATAAATATACAGTTCTGGTTCCCGGTCGTTATTCGTCTCGTTATTGAATGCTCCGGCAGCAGTATCAGCATCGAAGAGTTCAAAACCGGCATCTCTGTAGACCGGGACACGTGAGCTGTTAATATCTCTTTTCTTCATACCAGGTGTAAAGATTATTTTTGAAAAGGAGCAAAAATTCAGGAGACGGAGTAAATCCTCAATTCTAAGGTTCAAGAGGTGCCTCAGGAATTACATTACTGATCATTAGGATTTTATTTGTCATATTGGATATGTAAACTTCATAAGTAATCTTCATCTGGCCTTTATAATCCATATAAGTGCTGTTAACAGGACCGGTGGAAAATATCTCTCCGTTTATTTTTGCTGTTATCTCAGCTTTTGAAAAAGCAATTTTAACCCTTTTATAAGCCGATACTTCACCGGGATTAATGGTGCCAAGCGACCTGACGTTCCCAACCGTATCACGTACGCCGGCAGTATTTATCACAACATCAGTGAACACTTCTGCACCCTGCATATTTCTGACTCTTACGTCTGTCGGTCCTTCGGGCTCAAACTTTGTCTTCTTACAAGCAGCTGCTGTAATGAGAATTAACAAAATGAAAAAGAACTTTTTCATTGACAGAGGGAATTAATTTGGTTAATAATCAATTGCCCTGAAAGGTAATAAAATAGTTTCAGATTAGTCAGATGATTTCAAGACTATTTGCAGGTATCCAACCTTTGTTGCCGTCTGAGAGCCTTATCTCCAGCCACTCTCCTACTTCATCTTCAACTTTCACCTTAGTGCCTTCATGCAGCACAAAAAGATCCGTGCCACTGTTATCCGGAGAACTTTTACCATTTACCTGCGGACTGAATATTATTGCTTCTCTGTTATTCTGGACCAGTGTTCTGTTTCGGAATGATAAAGTGAGTGAAGTGATTGAAATGATGAATAAAAGTACAGCGAACCAGAAGCCGCTTACTTTTAGTTTATACCTTGAAGTGTAGAAATATATTGACAGTGACAGAAGGAAGAGGAAGAAGGTGATAAGGCTCATTGTGGCCCAGCTGTTTGTACTCTGGATAAGTGCCAGAGAATCGTACCATCTCACGAAGAACAGTTCGGGGATCTCCTCAAAACGGTCAATAACAAGCGTTCTGGCGATCTGCAGATTATAATTAATATCTTCGTCAGCCGGCTTGCGCAGCAGAGCTCTTTCATAAAACAGGATTGCTGCAGGGACGCTATCGAGTTTGAAATATGCATTCCCTATATTATACATCAGCTCTGCTGAATGGAATCCGGTATTATAAATACCCAGCCATAATTCAAGGGCTTTTTCGTAATCGCCTCCGGAGTAAAATCCTGTGCCCTGCCTGAATTTCTCAAGCCTTTCTTCCTGTGAGAAAGCACTAAAGCAAAACAGGCTAATAATAAGCAAAGCTGATATTGATATTATTCTAGTTCTCATCTGCCACCCCCTGTTGAGTTTTCAATTGTCCTGATGAATGCGGAAGCTTTCTCATATATATGAGCGGCTTCAGTACCTGATGCAGACGGGGCATAGCGGGCAAATTCGCATGAATCCAGCAATTCAGTAAGGCCCTGAATAGTCTCATCCGGGATACCTCTTTCACGTAATACTTGAGAAACGTTATTCCTCGAAAGATCTGAAGCGGGAATATTCAGTTTATCGCCCAGATAACCCCAGATTGCCTTTAATATTTCTTCGTGAAACCTGTCAATTTCGTTCCGCTTCATACACGCTGCTGCTTCCCGAAGTCTCTGCACTGCAATCTTGCCGGCCTTCCTGTTCTTTACAGCAGTAATATCAGCGTTTCGCCTTATATGTTCACGCCGCAAAAACAGGATCGTAAAAAATGCAATGAGTGCGATAGCATAGCCTGAATAAAATGAACGGTTTGACAGGATTATATTTGATGATCTGACAAGCTTGCCTGCACTTGTCTTAATGAATCTGATATCTTTCCCGACATATTTAACATTCTCCTTTGATACTCCGCCGTATACTGTTATACCTGCATTCTGGTCTGTACCTTTCCTTGCATGAAACCGATGGCCTTCAGTTGTAAGTTTTTCGTATTTGCCTGTGGATGAATTAAAATAGGAATATGTTACAGGCGGGATAGTGAAATCGCCATAATGCCTGGGGATCAGCAGATACTCGAAAATCCTCTGACCAGAGGTTCCGCTAGTGCTGTTTTTAATATCGTCGGTTATTTTGGGATCATATACTTCAATATCCGGAGAAAGCTTAAGTACCGGTGCACCTGCCAGTTTAAGATTACCCGTACCTGAAACGGTAATCCTGTAATTTACAGCGTCATTGACATTAACTGAATCTTTGTTAATACCTGATTTTATACTCAGCTTTCCGACAACTCCTGAAAAATCATCAGGTTTTGTTCCGGGTAGTGGCCTGACATTTATTGTAACCGGCCGGCTGGCAACGGCTCTCGGAACAGACTGGTATGTAGCGAAGAAATCACCAAAGAACGGGTCCGGATTACCTGTTCTCTGTTGGACAAGCACCGTTATCTGGACAGGATCAATCGTTATCTGACCGCTTACCTGAGGATAAAGCAGGAACTGTTGGATCACTCCTGTACCGTATATTGTGCCGTTGACATTTTCCTGCCTCAGTGAATTCAGCGCCGGAGTCTCCAGATCGGTCCTGAGAAAACTTGTAAAAGCCGGATATTTTACTTCATTGATACCTGAGAGATCAACCCGTGTATAGATCTTCACGGAGGCAACAATAGGTTCCCCGACATAAACTGACCTTTTGTTTACAGACAGGTTGAGAAAGAGATCACCTCTTACATTTCCTTCACTACCATCATCCTGATCCTCTGCATCTCCGGTTCTTGCCCCAGATGCCGGTCTTCCTCTTCCCACCACTTCAATCCGCAACGAATCGGAATAATATGATTTGTTCTTCAGAGTGAATGTTGCCGGTTCAATTACAAAGACACCCTCATTCATAGCCTGAAGGTAATAAGTATATGAATAAGAGGTCTGATGAGACATTTTACCATTGATGATCTGGGTGCTTGAGCTGTAAGATGTTTGCGGCCCCATCAGTTTATAAAAGCCCTGAAACGAGGGTGCGGTAAACTGGCCGCCACCTGAATTTACAGTCCAGGAAACGCTGAACTGCTGACCCGCTTCCACTACAGACGGATATTCAGCCTCCACAGTTATATCCTGGGCATTTGCTGCCAGTCCAGTTAAAATAAACAGTAAATATGTCAATAATCGTCTCTTCATTTTATTCAATTCCTTTACCAGTTCTTAGCTGAACGGACTCTCTCTTTTGCTGCCTTTGCAAGCTTGACTTTTTCCTGAACATTCTTCTCATCGTTCTCAAGGGCATTCAGAATCCTTTCAGCATCTTCCTTTGAAATAGTCTGGTTATCCTTCTGTTGTTGCTGCTGCTGATTCTGGTCTTTATTCTGGTCCTGTTCTTTCTCTTTATCCTGGTCTTTATTCTGGTCCTTGTTGTTTTGTTGCTGTTGTTGATTTTGCTTCTGTTGCTGTTGTTGCTGCTGCTGACGAAGAAGATCCTGAGCATAAGCCAGGTTATATTTTGCCTCAGGATTTTTCGGGTCAAGTCTCAGGGAACCTTTATAGGCATCTATGCTTTCCTCCAATTTATTTGCCTTCAATAAGGAATTACCCAGATTATAAAGCCCGGCTGATTTCTTTTTATTGTTTTCATTCATGTTAATATTATCCATGAATTGTTTCCCGGCATCCTCGAATTTCTTCTGTTTGTAAAGTGCATCTCCGGCATTGAAAACGGCATCAGCTGATTGTTTATTTTTGTCGATTGCCTTACGGTATGATATTTCTGATTCTGAATACTGTTTTTTTTCATATTCCCTGTTTCCCTGACGAATGAATTTTTTATCGGCCTGGCCGGATACAGAAACCGGGAGTGACATGATGCCAGTTATAGAAAGGATCAGAATAAGTGAAAACTTCCTGTACTGATATGCCGATATTTTCATTATCTTTTCTCTCATATCTTTACCTTGAATAACCTTATATTCGCGAGTTTCCGGTTCTTACGGTCCATAACAATGAAATCTGTCAGCAGAAACACAAAGGCAATTAATGCAAAAATCTGAAATTGATCATTATATTCGGTATACATTTTACTTTCCAGTTCCTGTTTTTTCATCTGTTTTATTTCACCGAAGATCTCATCCAGTCCCAGATTTGAACTGCTTGCCCTCACATAATTACCTCTGCCGTTCACAGCAATTCTTTTCAGTATATCCTCATCCAGTTTAGTAATAACTGTATTACCTTCATTATCCTTGAGATAATCTTTTTTCCCTCGGGAAGAAAATGGCACGGGAACACCTTCAGAGGATCCTATACCGATAGTATGGATGACAATGCCTGTTTTTGCTGCTTCTTCTGCTTTTGCTACGGGATCATCTTCGTGGTTCTCACCGTCGGTAATGATTATCATAGCTTTACTTTTGCCATCGCCCGGGGTGAAAGATCTCATGCCCAAATCAATAGCTGCACCAATAGCAGTGCCCTGTCTGGGTACCATTTCAGGGCTGATTGTTGAGAGGAACATTTTTGCTGAAATATAATCAGTAGTAATAGGTATCTGGGTATAAGCATCTCCGGCAAAAACTATAAGGCCTATTTTATCGTTCTCAAGATTATCAATAAGTCTTGAAAGAGCCTGCTTAGCCCTTGTGAGGCGATCAGGCTGAATATCTTCCGCAAGCATTGAATTACTTACGTCAAGTGCAATTATCACCTCCACTCCCTGCTTTTTGACTTCTTCAAGCCGGGAACCAAACTGCGGACGGGCAAGAATAATGATTACTGAAGTAAGTGCAAGAAGCTGGAACATGAATTTAACTATTGGTCGTGTTACGGAGTATTCAGGCATTAGTTGCCGCACAAGACTTGTATTTCCCAGTTTCTGAAGTGCTCTTTTTCTCCATGCTGTCCTTATTATCCAAAGCAGGATCAACACCGGCAGCAGTAAGAGCAGGTAAAGAAAATCGGGATTTGCAAATCTGAATAACTGCATTGCTTCTGAATCTATGTTATATTCTTATAAAGTGTAATTCTTGCAAATACTTCAAGAACCAGCAATCCGAAAAGGATCAATGCCGGTATCATGAATTTCTCCTCTTTCCTTGTAAACTGACGAACATCTATTTTTGATTTCTCCAGTTTATCAATTTCTCCATAAACCTGTACCAGCTTGTTATTGTCAGTTGCCCTGAAATATTTACCACCTGTTTTTGCGGCAATGTCCTTAAGAATAGCTTCGTCAATTTCAACTGGCAAATTCTGGTACTGGGTTCCGAAAGGTGTCTGAACAGGATATGGCGCTGTTCCCATAGTACCCACACCAATTGTATAAACCCTGATACCAAAAGTTTTTGCAATATCAGCAGCAGTTGCAGGAGCTATTTCTCCCCGGTTATTGACACCATCAGTAAGGAGTATTATAACCTTGCTTTTGGCCTCTGAATCTTTTATCCTGTTGACAGCAAGTGCAAGTCCGTTCCCTATTGCTGTACCATCCTCAATCATTCCGCTCTGCAGTTCTCTCATCAGATTGATAAGAACAGCATGGTCTGTTGTAAGAGGGCATTGAGTAAAACTCTCGCCGCTGAAAACAACCAGGCCAATACGGTCATAAGGCCGTCCTGATATGAATTCTGTTGCCACATTTTTTGAAGCTTCCAGCCGGTCGGGTTTGAAATCACGGGCCAGCATGCTGCCCGAGATATCGAGAGTAAGGATTATGTCTATACCCTCCGTGCTCACATCCTGGAACATATCGATCTTTTGCGGACGTGCCAGTACAATTATTAAAAAAGCTATAGCGGCGGTTCTCAAACCGAAAAGTATGTGGCGGAGATAATTCCGGAAGGTCTGTCCGGTATTTGCGAAAGGTTTCAGTCCGGGCATACGCAGTGAAGCAGATGTCCGGCTTTGCCGCAATACATAAAAGGCAATCATTGCGGGTACCAATAAAAGGAGCCACAGAATAAGAGGCTGTGCAAATTTAATTCCTGTCATTGCCCACCTCCTTTCGAGTTGATCTCAGTGTCAGGAATTGCTTCCTCAGGCTTAATCATTGTATTTTCAACAAAACGCCATGAATTGTCGAAATTAGATTCGTTCTCCGTCGATTCGGGTTTGTATTTTGCAAATTTTACAAGATCAGCATTGCTCAGGACTGATTTAAGTACAGAATATGATTCATCTTTCCTGAAACCGGAGCTGACAAGAGCATCAAGAGTTTCAGATGTGGTCATTTCCAACGAATTGACTCCATAACGATTCTCAAGATACTGGCGTAAAATCTCTGTAAGGCGCGAATAATATTTCTTAACTTCTCCCTTCTGCCACAATTCTTCCTGTTTCAGTCTTTCAAGTTCGCGGAAGGCAATTACATGAGCCGGATCGGGATTTATCTCTTTTTCAGGTTCCTTCTTTGATCTTTTCAGTTTCCTTGAAAGTAAAATAATACCCCAGACTGCTGCTGCAGCAAGAGCAGCGAGCAATACCCAGGGCAGCACTTCAGAAGCAGTAAGAGGGGCTCTGTATGGTTTGATGATATCGAATATTTTTTCAGTTGTATCTGGTGGAGTAATCCTGATACGCATTACCTCGAGGGGATTGTAATCAGAATAAAAACGCTTTATCCCGTTTTCGCTCCGTATCTCCGCATAAGCCGGCGGTATCCTGTAATAACCTGAATCAAATGAGGTGATCAGATATTTATTTTCGACCTTGATTCTTCCACTTGCTGAAGCGATCGTATCCTGAGAAGGACCTGATAAAATTTCAATATTCCTGATTAATGTGTCTTTCAGTGGTTTTATATCGAGACTCAGATCTGCCGGTTGATCAATTGATATTGTGTAGAAGATCTGGTCACCGATATATATTCTTGATGTATCAAGGCGGGATGTAACACTGACATCCTGACCATTTATTTCGGGAAATAAGCACAGTAATATGAATATGTAAACCAAATCTTTTCGCATATTTACCGGCTTTCGAACATTTTTATCAGTGGTTGAACATAATCTTCAGCTGTACTTATAAAAACAGAATCGACTCCGCATCGTTTGAACAGGTTCTTTGTTGAAGAAAGATGATCCTGCCACCATTTTGCATAAGCCTGCCTCGACAGAGATGAAGATGTATCGATCCATTTACCTTCTCCGGTTTCCGAATCGGTTATCCTGATGAATCCCACATCCGGAACAGACACCTCTGCCGGATCATAAACCTTAATTCCGACAATATCGTGTTTGTTTGATGCTATCCGTAGCGCTTCTTCAAAACCGGGAGCAATAAAATCAGACAGGATAAATGCAGTACATCTTTTTTTAATGGCATTTGTAAGGTACCTGAGAGGTTCATCAAGATTTGTCAGGGGGCTGACAGCTTTGAAATCAAGCAATTCCCTTATTATTCTCAGGATATGTTTTCTTCCTTTCAGGGGTGGAATGAATTTCTCTACTTTATCTGAAAAGAATATTACACCTATCTTATCGTTGTTGAATATTGCAGAAAAAGAGAGGACCGCTGCAACCTCGGTCATTATGTCTCTCTTGAAACCGGTTGTTGTTCCGAATGCTCCGGAGCCGCTAACATCAATAAGAAGCATTACAGTGAGCTCTCTTTCTTCCTCAAAGATCTTGACATAGGGATGATTGAAGCGGGCGGTGACATTCCAGTCAATACTTCTTATATCATCGCCGAACTGATATTCCCTTACCTCACTGAAGGCGATTCCCCTACCCTTGAAGGCGCTGTGATATTCACCGGCAAAAATATGCCGGCTCAGGCCCCTGGTCTTGATCTCAATCTTTCGTACTTTCTTTATTAGTTCGGTTGCTTCCATGAATCTGATTCACTATCACCTTCCTGTTTACATCACAACAATCATTTCCGGCTCCGGTTTCTCTGATGACTGAATTTCCCTCATACCTCGCATGTATCAATGCCGAGGCCTTTAAAATATTATGGAACTTCAACCACATTGAGGATCTCTGCAATTATTTTGTCCTGATTGACATTTTCAGCCTCAGCCTCGTAAGTCAGTCCTATTCTGTGACGCAAGACATCGGGGCATATTGCCCTTATATCTTCGGGGATTACATATCCTCTTCGCCTGATGAAAGCAAACGCTTTTGCTGCAATAGATAAATAAATTGAAGCTCTTGGTGATGCTCCGTAAGATATCATATTCGTAAAAGCCGGAAGTCCGTATTTCTCAGGATGTCTGCTGGCGAATACAATGTTGAGAATATAGTTCTCAATTTTTTCATCCATATAAACTTCCCTGACAACTTCCCTTGCTCTTATTATATCAGTAGTTTTCAGAACAGAGTTCGTTCGTGGAAATTCTTTTCCAAGGTTTTCCCGTATGATAAGCCTTTCTTCTTCCATTGAAGGATAATCGATCAGCACTTTCATCATGAATCTGTCTACCTGGGCTTCAGGAAGAGGGTACGTTCCCTCCTGTTCAATCGGGTTCTGTGTAGCAAGTACGAGGAAAGGATCGTCAAGACGAAATGTTGATTCCCCGATTGTGATCTGTCGCTCCTGCATAGCTTCCAGCAGTGCACTCTGGACCTTAGCCGGCGAACGGTTTATCTCATCAGCAAGTATGAAATTCGCAAATACCGGACCTTTTTTTACGATGAATTCCTCCTTCTTCTGACTGTAGATCATCGTACCTATAAGGTCCGCAGGCAGAAGGTCGGGCGTGAACTGTATCCTGCTGAATTTAGCATCTATTATTGAAGCGAGTGATTTTATCGCGAGTGTTTTTGCCAGTCCGGGTACCCCTTCAAGCAGCAGATGCCCATTAGCCAGTAGTCCAATCAAAAGACTGTCAGTCAGATGTTTCTGTCCTACTATCACCTTATTCATTTCCATCCTTATGATATCGACGAAAGCGCTTTCTTTTTCTATTTTCTCATTCAGTAACCTGATATCGGAAGTCTGCTCCATAGTTTTTATTTTAAGTTGCAAAAATAACAAATTGATTAAAGTAATATGCCTTTCCGTGTATTATGAAACATGGACACAAAAGAAGCCAAGCAATTAATAAAGAGGTGTTAATGAGTGTTAAATTTCTGTTAAAAAGAATCCATTGACAGGGGGTTCCAGCTGAAGCCTGAACGAGCTGAACTCCTGTGAGCCAGTATCAGAATAAGCGGGATGAAAGCGGAATTGAACCCCCCGGGAAAGATAATCTGTATTGCAAAGGAAAGTAAAGAGAGAATGAATACTATCCTGAACCATGTAAACCATTCCTTTTTCAAAATAACTGCAGCCAGACACACAAGAAGGAAAGGACTCAACCATAAGATATTAAGATTTCGCTTCAGCTGCCAATGATCAGTCATGAAATTTGAGAATAGCATAAAAAGGGCCAGACAGGAAAAGAACAGAAATATTATTATATCGGCTATCCGTGCTGCCTTTTTATTCTTAATCAGTGCAAAAAATATCACGACAGCTATAAGCAGGAGTGAGAATGCGAATGTAGGGGATTTGTGAAATGCATTTTTTTTCTGTGACTCATCAAAGGAAAGGACTGTCTCAGGATTTGTTAAAAGAGGGACCATCCTGCCACTTCGTCTAAGCAGACTTTCTGAGAGTCCCTTCTGCATTTCGATAGGAAGGAACATCCTGTCGCGAAAATGTGCTTTCTTTTCACAGGGAGTTCCCAGGATCAGATCGATACCGGCATTGAGCCAGGGATAAATCCTCTGATAATTACCTGCCATTATTCTGAAGGAGAATACCTGTTTCGGATCATCGGGAGGATACATTAAATTTTTTCCAAGCACTTTTTCGAGCAGATCCCTTATCCTCGTAGAACAGTTGTCATAGAAAAAATCATACAGGTATTCAACATTTTCCGGTTGAAGGTTTTCAGCTATAAGCTGCATAAGGCGTATCTTTTCTTCAGGTTCCAGGTTTATCTCCTGTACCTGCATCCAGCGATGCTCAAGAAAATATTCCTGCTGAAATCTTTCAAATGTTGTCGCAGCAAGCATGTAATAGAGCCTTCCCTTAGCGAATTTCCAGACAAAGTGAGGCGTATTGAAATCAAATACTCCCCAGTTGTAAACAATATCGCTACCGCTTTCAGGTACAACAATCCGCAGCGCGCTATGACCATAGATAGAATATGTTTCTGTCCCGGGCCCACATGTAATGAGATAAACTTTGATATCAGTAACATCCTGGGCAACCAGTTTAGCTGAAAATAAGAGCAGTATCAGTGTAAAATATATGCCAGCCTTTCTCATGATGTTGTCGTTTTTATATCAGGATGCAAATTAGCCAATTAATTTAATCAACCTTTCAGGAATTTTCTGAATTTGTTTATATTGTATTCCTAATTAATAAACGTAACATCCATGATATATTTTACCGGGATGAAAAATAAACTTATTCCAATAATCTTATTGTGTATCCTTATCACTTCATGTAAAAACGATCCGCCGCCACGTCAGACAAGTGTTGAAATAAGAGAAGACATGTTTTATGTCAACGGTAAACCAACATATGAAGGGGTTAAGCTGGATACTCTCATGATTGAAGGATTGCTGTTGAATTCACGGATGGTCCAGGGAGTCTTTGATGATCTGAATCCGGAGACCTCAGGAATGTGGAAATATCCAGATACTGACCAGTGGGATCCTGAAAGAAACACAAATGAATTCGTAAGAAATATGCAGATCTGGCGTAAATATGGATTGCTATCTTTTACAATTAACCTCCAGGGCGGCAGTCCGCAGGGATATTCCCAGGGTCAACCCTGGCATAATTCAGCTTATTATTCCGACGGAAGACTGAGAGACGATTACATGAAAAGGCTCACAAAGATACTTGATGAAGCCGACAGGCTCGGGATGGTGCCGATCCTCGGATTGTTCTATTTCGGCCAGGATGAAAGGCTTGATGACGAGAAAGCTGTTGTCAGTGCAGTCACTAACGTCATTGACTGGCTTTTCGGGAAAAAATACAGAAATGTTCTGATTGAGATCAATAATGAATGTAATATTCAATATGATCATGATATACTTAAACCTGAAAGAGTTCATGAACTGATAGAGCTTGTCAGAAGCAGATATGACGGATACTTCAGATATTATGCCGGAACAAGCTATGGTGGCGGTTTCATACCATTGCCAAATGTTGTAAAAATTTCAGATTTCATTCTGCTTCATGGGAATGGAGTATCTGATCCGGATAAAATACTGGAGATGGTAAGAAAAACCAGGGAGGTTGAAGGTTATAATGCTAAACCGATATTATTCAACGAGGATGATCATTATGATTTTGATAAAGAAAACAACAATTTCCTGTCGGCACTGAAAGCTTATGCTTCGTGGGGCTTCTTTGATTACAGAAGAGAAGGAGAATCCTTCGAGAACGGGTATCAGAGTGTACCGGTAGACTGGAGCATAAACTCTGCCCGGAAGAAGCAATTCTTTGACCTGCTCAAAAAGATCACAGGGAAATAATCAGGAATCATCCGGATGTTTTATCGGCTTTTTATTAGATTTACTGCGTGTAAGAATTATTATGGACAGTTTTGACATATTCAGGACATTGAAATTCCTTCCCGGGATACTTATCGGGCTCACTGTCCATGAGTTCAGTCATGCATATATATCAAATAAATGCGGTGATTCAACTTCCAGGGACCAGGGGCGGATCACACTGAATCCACTTAAACATATCGACCCTCTTGGATTCATAATGCTTCTTGTTGCCGGATTCGGATGGGCTAAGCCTGTCCAGTTTAATGAAAAAAAACTTCAGAATCCGCAGACTGATATAATGAAAATTGCTGTTGCCGGACCTGTATCAAATGTAATAACGGCTATGGTACTTTCATGGATATTTGCTCTTATTTACAGGATCCATCCAGGAAGTTATTATTCGGTATTGTCTGAGGTTTTCCTGTATGCCATCTATATTAACTGGGGCCTTTTCATATTTAACATGATCCCCCTCCCGCCGCTTGACGGTTCACATCTGCTTTTGAACTATTTCAGGAAATATCCGAAGTTATACGAAGCATTGTACAGATACGGGACTTTCATTCTATTCGGTCTTATTGTCGGATCAGTTATTTCAAAAGTGAATCTTTTACCTATCTGGCCTCTGATCGAGTTTCTTGGACGGGGATTTCTGCAAATACTAGGTGTTCCTGTATAGACGGCAATAATCGAAATAAAAGATCATTTAAGTAACCGCTGCACCATGATTTCTCTTTGAAATGACATTAGGATTTTGTATATTGTAAAAAATGATCTTGTTGTGAAGTCCATTCTGGTTATACAATTAATTATTATGACAGGATTGATTATGCCGCAGGCTGACAGATTTGAATCTGCCAGGCTCAGAATGGTCCGGATCCAGATCCAGGATCGGGGAATCAGCAATACTCAGGTTCTTGATGCAATGAAAAAGGTTCCACGGCACCAGTTTGTTCCGGAGGAATATCAGAATGAAGCCTATAATGATTATCCATTGCCGATAGGATATGGTCAGACAATCTCCCAACCGTATATCGTTGCTTATATGACAAATGTTGTAAAACCAGGCAGCAAAATGAAGGCTCTTGAGATCGGTACAGGATCAGGTTATCAGGCAGCTGTCCTTGCAGAAATAGTAAGCCAGGTATATACGATCGAAATCGTTCCCGAACTGGCTAAAGAATCTGCCGAAAGACTAAAGAAACTGGGTTACAAAAATATAAAGTGCAAATTTGGCGACGGCTACCAGGGATGGGCTGAATATGCCCCTTTCGACATCATACTCGTAACTGCTGCAGCTGAAACGATCCCGCAGCCTCTGATAGATCAGCTGGCAGAAAACGGAAAGCTCGTCATACCTGTAGGAAAACCATCTTCAGTTCAGGAACTTCAGCTCGTTACTAAAAGAAAAGGAAGGGTTGAGACAAAACATCTTACACTTGTACGCTTTGTACCTTTCATGAGGTTATAAACATACTTGCATTAATAGTTCTATCAGCAAGATATCAATCAAGTTCCTGATACTAATTTTTAAAATTCATTTTGCGATCCTTATTTATAAATTTCTTAATATTGTTCATTCACCAAAAACGAAAACTATGAAAACGAGGTATGTGATATTGTTGATAGCCGGATTACTGCTACTGAAGATAAATGCTTCCGCGCAGGATCCAAATTTTTATATTTTCCTGTGCTTCGGACAGTCAAATATGGAAGGCCCGGGCAGAATTGAAGAACAGGATAAGACAGTTGACGATCGTTTTCAGGTACTGGCTTCCGTTGATTGTCCTAACCTGAACAGGACAAAAGGAAACTGGTACACTGCGGTTCCTCCGCTCGGGAGATGCAATACAGGGCTATCACCTGTAGATTATTTTGGCAGGACGCTTGTTGCCAATCTTCCAAAAAATATTAAAGTTGGTGTTGTACATGTAGCAGTAGCAGGCTGTAAGATTGAGTTATTTGATAAAGATAATTTTCAGACATATGCAGCAACAGTGCAGCCATGGATGACCAATATTATAAAACAGTATAGTGACAATCCGTATGCTCATCTTGTTGAGATGGCAAAAATTGCGCAGAAAAGCGGTGTTATCAAGGGTATCCTGATGCATCAGGGTGAATCGAATACAAACGACACTATCTGGCCGCAAAAAGTGAAAGCGATTTACGACAATCTGTTGAAGGATCTGGGGCTTGGTCCAAATTCAATTCCCCTGCTTGCAGGTGAAGTGGTAAATGTGGATCAGGGAGGAGCCTGTGCAAGTATGAATACCATAATTGCAAAGCTGCCTCAAACAATTCCAAATTCTTATGTAATTTCTTCAAGTGGCTGCACGGACAGTCCGGATAATCTGCACTTCAATTCTGCGGGCTACAGGAAGTTTGGCACGCGGTATGGTGCACGGATGCTATCACTTTTGGGTTACAAAATTGATGAGCCGGAATAAAATGAATTTCTGGAATTGTACTCCAAAGTATTAATAATCAAAACTCCATTTGATTTAATGTAAGTTTAAAAATTAAAGCCAACTCATTTTAAAAACTCAACGCTTTGCCTGATTGAGAGTAATGAGTTGGCTTTGTTTTTCCCTTTATTAACTGTACATCTGACAAAACGAAATATCAAATGATTCCGGATTGTTAAAAACTTAACATCTTTTAACTATTATGATTCCGGGGCGATTATTCGCTTCGCACAGCCAGGCGCTCAGACCCGCTCATGAACTCGTCGCAGAGCTCCTCGGTTCGAACGCCTCCATCCCTTCGCGTTCTCATCGCCCCTGATCTTGTGCCATCTGTATACTCCTGCTTAAAACAAAAAACAGCCCTTTTAGGCTGTT
>Ga0116184_10000256_pt1 | contig 65659 bp, 48 predicted proteins | sample AD_JPNNA5_MetaG_FD_89886 | JGI IMG/M metagenome (GOLD analysis project Ga0116184, IMG submission 89886) | Active sludge microbial communities of municipal wastewater-treating anaerobic digesters from Japan - AD_JPNNA5_MetaG | ecosystem: Engineered > Bioreactor > Anaerobic > Digestate | place... | reverse complement strand
GAAGCTCCTTTCTCTTTATCCCTCCACTAACTTAGGAGCCACTCATGAAACCCACCGCCGTTAACGCTTATATCCTCCAAAAACTTGGTTTCCCCCATCCCATAGACTACGACGTCAAACCCGATGGTTCTCTCGCCGTCATCGATTCCAACGGTCAGAAGTTCGTCATCCCTTACAAGGATTACTCCTTGCTTCTAGATGAAACGGCTGTAAAGTCTGTCCCAAAGAAGACCAAATCTACTACCAAGACCCAGTCATCCAGCATAACTGACTAATGCCCACCCTCACCGACCTTCTCGCCCGTCTCTCCACACAGTTCATCGATCTCTCCAGCGTTGCCATCCCTTCCGTCGTCCAGACGGAAGGGATGCGCTCCTCCCTGGAGCGCATCAACCAGCAGCTTTCCACCACCTACACCATTCAAGGACTGGATAGCGCTCTTGCCACCGACCTGCCTGCTGAGTGCCTTCCCGCTCTCCTCACCGGCGCGTCTGCCTTTTGCCTGGAGTACGCCCTACGCAATCGTCTCACCAGCTTCCCCCGCGCCGACCAGGCTATGGACCACCTCCCCGCTTCTGTTTCCGCCCTCCAGACCCAATTCCATCAAGCCCTCGCCGCCCTGCGCCTGAACACCTTCTCTACCTCCGACCAGTCCCCTTATTCCCCCCTCGATCTCCCCGACCCCCTCTCCTGGTTCTCCGAGGAATCGGATTAATCGATGAGTCTTTCAGTCCTAATATCAGGCTATCACCTGCGTTTTTTTTCCAATCCAACACACTACAAACCCCTAACCTAATGGGAATACATTGAAACCTATTCAACACTAGTTGTTGACAATTTCTACGATTATTGAAACACCTATGTGAAAGAAAACTACCTGACCTGGTCTATGGTCTTTTCTTTCTGTCTCATTACTCTCCCCTTTCTTTTTCCTAAAAATCTAAATCACTCTTTATTATACAATCCCCAGGTTTTTCAGTTAGAATGAAGGCAATAACTGCTTCTCGTAATTGTTCTGCGTTATTCACGGTGGGAGGATCATGCCAAACATTCCGTCTTCAATTCGTGACAATTTTTATAGGGGGAAAGTAGGCGATTTCTTGTATTCTACGATTACACCAAGTTCCAGGTTGTCAATCGTTTCTGCTTACTTCACAATATACGCCTATGAATCCCTCAAAGAAAAGTTGGAACAAATTGATAAATTGCGTTTTTTGTTCGGAGACCCAAGGTTTGTTGAAACATTTAAACCAAACAATTCGAATAGTCTTGCTTTTTCCATCCAGGATGAGGGTCTGAAGCTAGATAGCCAGCTTCAACAGAGCATTATTGCCAGGCACTGTTCAGATTGGATCAAGGAAAAGGTCGAAATTCGATCGATAATTGAGCAGAACCTGATGCACGGGAAGATGTATCACATCTTTCATGATGGGATCGAAGATGCCATTATTGGAAGTTCAAATTTTACTGTGAATGGCCTCGGTCTTGGTAGTGACAATCAGAATAATCTGGAGTTGAATCTGGTCGTGGATTCAAATCGTGATCGCCAGGACCTGAAAGCATGGTTTGATGAAATTTGGGATGATAGTACTCTGGTTGAGGATGTTAAGCCCCTGGTCTTGGAATATCTGCAAAAACTTTATAACGATAACTCCCCTGAGTTTATCTACTTTAAAACCCTCTACCATCTCTTTGAGAGCTACCTGGCTGATCAGTTTGATGATGGTCTTGGTAGTATAAAGCGGCAGATCGTAGATACACAAATCTGGCAAAAATTATTCCCCTTTCAAAAGGATGGAGTAAAAGGCGCGATTAATAAGATTCTGGCTTATAACGGTTGTATCTTAGCGGATAGTGTCGGGCTCGGGAAGACCTTTGAAGGCTTGGCCATCATTAAGTATTTTGAGTTACGTAACGATCGTGTACTTGTTCTCTGCCCAAAGAAACTTCGCGAAAACTGGACGGTCTACCAGGCTCAGAATAATAGCGAGTTAAATACTTTCCTTCAGGATCGTTTCAATTACACCGTTCTTTCCCATACAGATCTCAGCCGTGAGGGCGGTTTTGCTGGTGATATTGACCTTTCACTCATTAATTGGGGTAATTACGACCTTGTTGTGATTGATGAATCCCATAATTTTCGGAATAACACTCCAGGCGTAAAAGATGAGGATGGGAATATCATTCGTTATAGTCGCTATCAAAGGTTGATGGCCGATATTATTAAGGCTGGTGTCAAGACGAAGGTTCTACTGCTTTCGGCTACTCCAGTTAATAATTCCCTAAAGGACCTCCGAAATCAGATATCTATTATCACAGAGGAATCGGACAACGTCTTCTTGGAATCTCTCGGCATCTCGAGTATTAAAGACACATTGGCAGCTGCTCAACGCACATTCACTGAATGGGCAAGACAGAATCACGATCACAACACAAAAGATTTGGTTGCCAAGTTTTCCCCCAGCTTTTTTAAGCTGCTGGATTCTCTGACCATTGCTCGCTCTCGCAAACACATTCAGCGTTATTACAAAGAGGATATTGCCTTGCTGGGGGGCTTTCCAGTTAGAAACAAACCGATCGCGATCTATTCAAACATAGATCTCAGGGATGAATTCCCCACTTACGACACTTTAAATGATCAGATTGCCCAATATAGGCTGTCACTTTTTAATCCTTCATCTTATTTACGTCCGGAATTTCAGAATCTTTACAATAAAGACCTTATGCCGAACTTTAATCAGGAACAACGGGAAAGATACCTCATCGGAATGATGAAGGTAAATTTCCTAAAGCGCTTGGAAAGTTCTGTTTATTCGTTTAATGAAACCCTAAAAAGAACGATTGCCAAGATAGATGATTTGATCACGCGACTTAAGGAATTCGAGAATTATCAGCAAACATCTGCCGTAGTTGATTTTGATGAGGTTAAAATTGAGGACCCTGAGGATGAAGATCTTCAGAACCGTTTTCTTGTTGGCAAGAAGTTAGTGTTCAGATTGGAGCATTTAAGGGTCGATGAGTGGTTGCTTGATCTAAAAAAAGATCGCGATCAATTACATTTTCTACAGGCAGTTGCCAATGAAGTTACTGTCGCAAGAGATGCAAAGTTGAAAGAACTAAAACGTTTAATTACGCAGAAGGTTCTCCATCCTACCACAAACAAAGCTGGACAGCTGAACAAAAAGCTGTTGGTTTTCACTGCCTTTGCGGATACCGCTGATTATCTGTTCAAGAGCCTTAAAGATTGGGCACAGAACGATTTAGGCATCCACCTCGCACTGGTCACTGGTGGGGCAATGCAGAACAAAACCACCTTTGGCAGATCGGATTTCAATAACATTTTGATAAATTTTTCCCCAGTCGCAAAAGAAAGAAAGAAGATGCGCACCATGCCCCAGGAGGGAGAGATCGATCTTTTAATAGCCACGGATTGTATATCCGAAGGTCAAAACTTGCAGGATTGCGACTGGTTAATCAATTATGACATTCACTGGAATCCCGTTAAGGTTATTCAGCGCTTTGGTCGTATTGACCGGATTGGGTCAACCAATCACGAAGTCCAACTCGTCAATTTTTGGCCGACCCAGGATCTTGATAAGTACATTGACCTCAAGAATCGCGTGGAAGCTCGCATGGCTTTAGTGGATATCTCTGCCACCAATGAAGACAACCTCCTGAATCCTGATGAAATCCAGGAATTGGTTGCCGAGGATCTTAAATACCGCGATAAGCAGCTGAAACGTCTGCGTGAGGAAGTCCTTGACCTCGAGGACTTCAACGAAAGCGTCTCCCTGACTGATTTCACCTTGGAAGATTTTCGAGCTGAGCTGCTTCGCTATATCCAGCAGAACAAACAAGCGCTCGAAAACGCGCCCACAGGGCTTCACGGTCTGGTACCAACAGATCCCGAGCACCCGATAATTAAACCTGGGGTTCTCTTCTGTTTGAAACAGAAGCTCTCCACCACGAGGGCGGAAACGGTCAATCCTCTAAAGGAGTACTTCCTGGTATATGTCCAGAATGATGGCACTGTAAGGTTAAATTTCACTCAGCCTAAGCAAATCCTGGAGATTTACCAGTTCTTGTGTGTAGGAAAGCAGGTTCCCGTCGAGGCTCTTTGCTCTCTTTTCAACCAGGAAACCCAAAATGGAGCGGACCTCCATATCTACACTCAGCTTCTGCAAAGCACCGTAAGAGCTATCGAATCGTCTTTCACCAGGCGCATGATCCAAATTATTCAAACCGATAGAAATGCGCAGTTGCTCGATCTTGCCCACCAGATTACCGACACCACCGATTTTGAGTTGATCACCTGGTTAATCATTAAGGATGAAGAACATGCCGTCAGAGATTGAAATCAAACAAAATATTAAAGACGCTTTATCCCTGTTCAACGCTCCCAGTTGTTCAGCTGCGGCAAAAAAATTGTTGAATATCCTCGGCTATCACAGTGATAAAACGGTAAATCTGCCTGACCATTCCCCGCAAGCTTTTCTACAGCAATTCAATCTGGAAGGAAAGCTCGACCAGAGCAAGGCAATTGTTTACGACTGGTCAGCCATAGATCTGGTTTTTCAGTTAACAGAAACAGAAGTTAGGAACCGATTAGGGCAGGAAAGTTTATTCAAAGCTGCTCCGGTGGAGAATACGAATATTAATTCGTTCTTGTTTTTCTCTTTGTGCCTGAAAGGTGAAAGTTATACCAGAACTCAATTGGCGTCGATTACCCGTGAAATCAATAAGCTTTTCCTGATGCCGGTCATCATTATCTTTTCCTACGATCAAAAGCTGTCGCTCGGGATCATCACGCATCGGGTTCATAAAAGGGACGCGAACAAGGACGTGCTGGAAAAAGTCACATTAATTAAGGACATCCAAACTACTGCTCCGCATCGTGCCCACTTGGAAGTCCTGTTTGACCTCTCCATGGATCAGTTAGCGCTGTCTCATCCGTTGCACACCTTTACTGACCTGCAAACAGCCTGGCAAAAGACTTTGGATATCGAGGAATTAAACAAAAAATTCTACAAAGAGATCGCCAATTGGTATTTCTGGGCTGTCAAAAATGTAAAATTCCCATTAGGGGATAACCAGGCTTCTGAAGAAACCCGTAATGCCATTAATGTCATTCGCCTGATTACCCGCCTGATCTTCGTCTGGTTCTTGAAAGAGAAACAGCTGGTTCCAGAAGATCTCTTCAATGAGACTAAGCTAAAGCAAATTCTCAGCAATTTTGACCCCCAACAAAGCACTTACTACCAGGCTATATTGCAAAATCTCTTTTTTGCCACCCTAAACCAGGAAATGAACAAGCCTGGCAAAGAACCTGTGCGTAAGTTCCGTTCCAGGAACAATCAGCCTGGCGGCAGAAATGGGCATCGATTGGTTACTAATCTCTACCGTTATGAAATGCATTTCAAGGACCCTCAGTCTGCCTTACAACTTTTCGAAAAAGTCCCCTTCCTGAATGGCGGTCTGTTCGAATGCCTCGACAAAGAAATCGAAGTGAATGGGAAGAACCAGGTGGTTCGGATCGACGGCTTCTCTGATGAAACCGATAATCGCTTATCCGTACCGAATGAATTATTTTTTGGCGCGGAGCGGGAGGTCGATCTCAACAAGATCTATGACACTTCCAACAAGAAGTACCGCGTTCAGGGCTTGGTGCGCGTGCTGGAAAGCTACAAATTTACTGTGGAAGAAAACACGCCCATCACCGAGGAAGTCGCCCTGGATCCGGAATTGCTTGGGAAAGTCTTCGAGAATTTGTTAGCCGCCTATAACCCAGAAACCAGCACCACTGCCCGCAAAGCCACTGGTTCCTACTACACTCCCCGCCCGATTGTGGAATATATGGTGGATGAGTCCCTGGCAGCCTACCTGAAAACCTATCTGAAAGCGCAGGGGCTGCCAGAGGATCCTTCGGTCGCTCCGCTGGATGAACGCGTCAGAGATCTTATCAGCTATACCGATTCCAAACCTGCCTTGTCGCAAGAAGAAAACCAGTTGCTGGTCAAAGCGATTGATGAATTGAACGTCCTGGATCCTGCCTGTGGGTCAGGCGCATTCCCGATGGGGATTTTGCTGAAGCTTGTCCATATCCTCCAGAAATTGGACCCCGATAATCAGATCTGGCAGGAAGTCCAACTGAATAAGGCCGTCAAGGAGACGGAAGAAGCTTATAAGATTGGGGATCAGGAAGAGCGCCATCAGCGCATCCTGGATATCGAAGAGGCCTTTGATAACAACACCAGCGATTACGGCCGCAAGTTATACCTCATCGAAAGCTGCCTTTATGGCGTGGATATCCAACCGATCGCGGTTCAGGTTGCCAAGCTGCGCTTCTTCATCTCGCTGATTGTGGACCAGAAGCCCAACCCTGATAAAGAAAACCTGGGCATCAGGCCTTTGCCCAACCTTGAAACCAAGTTCGTGGCTGCCAATTCATTGATTGGTTTGGAGCATCCTCTTCAGAGCGGCTTACCGCCGTATCAATTGATTTCTAAAGAAAACGAACTTGCCCAAATTCGCCATAAGCTTTTTTCTGCCCGTACTATCGAAACAAAACGTAAATATCGCACATTGGATAAAGAAACCCGCCTGGAAATTCGTGATTTGCTGCTTAAGGAGGGCTGGAACAATCTGAATGCCTCCAGGCTGGCGGATTGGGACCCATATGACCAGAACGCCTCTGCCTCGTTTTTTGATCCCGAATGGATGATGGGAGTAAAAAACGGCTTTGATATTGTCCTGGGCAATCCACCATACATTCAGCTGCAAAAAGATGGCGGCGTCCTCGCCAACCTTTATGCAAATTTGGGTTATGAAACCTACAGCCGTATGGGCGATATCTACTGCCTGTTTTACGATTTAGGCCGGGAACTGTTGCGTGCGGGGGGGCACTTATGCTTCATCACCTCCAACAAATGGATGCGCGCGGGTTATGGCGAAGCGCTGCGCAAGTTCTTAGCCGAGAAAACAAATCCCAAGTTGCTGATTGACTTTGCCGGACAAAAACTCTTTGAGAGTGTCACCGTGGACAACAACATCCTGCTTACCCAGAAAGGCAGCAACGCACACGCCTGCCGGACCCTGGCGGTGGGCGATGGTTTTGAAGCTGGCTCGGCAATGGAAGCGTACATTAATGCCAACCTGGCGGTAAGCGGCAATTTTAGAGACGGTGCTGCCTGGGTGATTACCAGCGATATCGAAGACCGGATTCGCCAAAAAATTGAAGCGCTCGGCACGCCCCTCGGCGAGTGGGATATCAAGATTTACCGTGGGGTCCTGACTGGTTACAACGAAGCTTTCATCGTTGACGGCGCGACCAAAGACCGCCTCATCAGAGAAGACCCCAAGTCCGCGGAGATCCTCAAGCCGGTGCTGCGGGGCAGGGATATCAAGCGCTACCAGGTTGAGTTTGCGGATTTATGGTTGATTACAACATTTCCATCATTGAATCTTGACATCAATAGATACCCAGCCATTAAAAGGCATCTACAATCTTATGGTAGAAAGCTTCATCAGACTGGTGAAGAATTTTTAGATGAAAATGGTAATTTAGTAAAGACGAGGAAAAGGACGGGCAACAAGTGGTTTGAGACCCAGGACCAGATTGCTTACTATGAAGAGTTTGAAAAGGAAAAGATTGTCTGGGCTGAATTAGCGCGGACGGGCAATTCCTTTATCCTCGACAAGGGTAATTACTTTACTTTAGCTGGGACTTTCATTCTCACCTTAGGTAATGAAGACCTGGAGAGAATTTCATACAAGTATTTAGTAGCGATGCTTAACCACCCAACTACACTTATCTATCTTGAATATGTGTATTCAAAACTTGATGTAACTGGTTGGCAATGGAAAAAAGAACCTTTTGAGAAAATTCCAATTCCGCGCGCTCCACAAAAGGATCAACAGAAGATTATTGCTGCTTATGATTCGCTTGTGCTTGCATCACAGAATCAGAGACTTGAATATTTGTCAAAATTAGACAAATTGATTTTTGATTATTTGGGTTTTACCGAAGAAGAGATTAAACATGTGTTCACTAAACTCAAGGTGTTTGGGAAAGAAGAAGAATATTTTAATAAGAATATTTTGTCTTGACCAAATCAGGGATATTCAATGATTTGGAAAGCATGATCGTTGAATGTTGGATACTGTAAGGAGGAAATCTCCAAGCTCACCGATCTCTCGCGTATTTGTCTTCCTGTATTGACCAAGAGGGTGGGTTAACAGGTATAGCTTGTACTTCTATCAATTTAAATTTCTACGGAGGAAAAATGACTAAAGATTGGTCAAACACAAAAGAATATTTCATCACTTACAGTATCTTGATAAATGCTGCCCAACACCAGGGGGTCGCGAGCTATCAGGAAATTGCTCAGGCTTGCGGCTTGCCAACGGCTGGTTCCTACATGGGCAATGTTTTAGGCCAAATCCTTGGCCTGATCTCACAAAACGAAATCGCGCATAACCGTCCGATGCTCAGCGCGATTGCGGTCGATGTTTCCGGCATGCCTGGCAAAGGCTTTTTCAATTGGGCAAAAGAGCTGGGCGTCATGCAAGCGGATGAAGATCCCGCAGCCTTCTTAACGAAGGTCAGCAGCAGCATCTATGATGAGTGGAAAATAAAATATCGTCTTAGCAAAAGTAAGGAGTAATAGGAACCTCCCATGCCAAATTTTGAAACGAACCCCAAACAGCTTAAACGAGACTTGCTGAGTGTAATTGACGCGCGTGATATGGCACTGCCAGATTTTCAACGTGATTTTGTCTGGCAGCCGCGCCAGACGCTGGATCTAATCATTTCCCTCTCAAAAAGCTATCCTGCTGGCAGCCTCCTGCGTATGGAGAGCGATAAACCCATGTTTCAGCCTCGCGCATTCGCTGGAGCCCCTGCGCTGGACGGCCATAAACCAAAGTATTTGGTCCTGGATGGCCAACAACGTTTGACATCACTCTATCAGGCTTTGTATGGGACAGGCGACTATTTGTTCTATGTGAAATTAAAAGATCTCGTCGATGGGAAAGACGTCGAGGATGCCTTTTTTTATGAAAGACGCGATCGAGCCCTTGCCCGTTGTGAGGCATTGGACAAACAGGCGGCAAACTTCGTTTTACCTTTAAGCGTGCTATTTGGCGGTGAAGGTTTCCACGCCTGGCTTTATGTAATCCAAGACGTGCTCAATAAAGGTGAAAATGCGAATGAGCTCTCCTCGGATCTAAGAAAAGCATTAAGTTCTGCTTATGATAAATACGTTTCTCCGATACTTACCTATGAATTTCCGGTTGTGACCTTGACAAATGATCCTCCGCTTGAGGCGGTTTGTACCATTTTTGAGACACTCAACAACACTGGTGTTCGGTTAAGCGTGTTTGATCTCCTGTCTGCTCGCTATTTTGCCGAAGGTTACAAATTGCGGGAACTGTGGGAAAAGGCCTTAGCCGAGGCGAAGTATCTCGACCAGTATAAGATTGACCCGTATTACGTTCTTCAAGTTATATGCTCCCAGGTGTCAAATTCGGTAAAGCGTGCTGATGTTCTAAAATTGAAAGCTTCTGAGGTTGTTGCAGCCTGGGGTGATGCTATTTGGGGGATGGACGAATTCCTAAAAATGTTGCACAACGAATGTGGGGTTTTGACTCCCGAACTGCTTTCGTATAACACTATCCTGATTCCAGCGGCAGCGATGTTTATGAAAAACAAAGGTCTCAGAGGGGTGGCGTGGGCAGATTTTCGACCGAAGTTAAAACGCTGGTACTGGTGTTCTGTATTTGGACAGACTTACGAGGTCAGTTATGCATCCCAGACCATGACCGATATTTCTCAGTTTCAAATCTGGCTAAAAGGTGGCCTTGAGCCAGAAAGTGTATCAAAATTTACATTTAACTCCAATGATCTCTATAAAACAACCACAAAACAAAGAGCTATTTATCGTGGATTGATGTGCTTGGTTTTAAGAACGCCATCCCTGGATTTCCACTCGACCCAACCTATCACATCCGCTTTGCTCGAACAAAGCAGCATTGATGACCACCATATATTCCCAAAAGCTTACCTTACCGAGGCTGACAAAAACATTGATCCAAACCTGGTGGATTGCATCTTGAACCGAACCCTTATCGATAAAGAAACCAATCAAAGGATCGGTAAGAATCCACCTTCCATGTATCTACAAGCCATTCGCGACCATCTCAAGGATCATTCAGGGGATCCAACAGTTTTGGAAAGATTATTGTCCTCACACCAGTTGCCATCAGAGCCAGATTCGCCATTATGGAGGGATGACTTTGAAGACTTTTGCCTCAGGCGTGAAGTATTATTAAAGGCATTGGTGGAGCAAGCGGTAGCTTACGGGTGATTAAGGTTGTTGAAACGAAGGCAGCTAAACTCTTATTCCTATTAAGGTTTCTTCGAGTTTGTCATGAAAATTAGCAGTTACCAATATTGAAATTTCACCGCCTGTTGAAACTGATGAATGGTTTATCCTGTTTTTGAAAGTTTATTCGTTCAAAATAAGATATTCAAGTTATCGTTTACAAAATTGATATCTTAATATCCGCGGTAATAAGTCTTTAATTGGTAAAGTTTTGAGAAATAACCCATTGAATTTAGTCCATTTAACGATCGCAATAGGTCCTCAAGTGCTTCAAGGTTTGATAAGTCTTGGTGTGCTGCTGGATTTCTCCAGTGGTGGATCTTATCCCAAAAATCAAACAACATATCGCATTCTTCTGGTGTCCACTTGGGTGGCATTAAACCTTGTCTATAAATATAAGTAAAAGCTCTCTTTGAGTCACCTAATGCAGGAGGGAGCCAAATTCCATTTTTTTCCTCATTAAGCCTTGCCCTTTCTATGTGTGGGCGAATACTGGGGCTGTCCTGATAGGTATCAAAGTATTCTGGTAATTGAATCCCTACGTGTTTTCGCAAGAAATGAACAATAGATAAGTTGATTTCTCTCTCAAAAGGTTTACAAAGGCTAATTATGCCAGGTGAGTAATCAATATGATATTGAGGTTGATTGTTTAATAAACTGTTTCCCTCTGTTAGGGCTCGGTAAACAATGGTGGCGGTCCTTAACATTATTTCACTATCTTGTTCAAGATATTGCTTGGAAATTGGAAGTATCCTTTCACGCATTTCCTGAACCTCAGGTTTCTTGTAACCACTGGCCAGACCAATCAGTAACGATAGTTTCTCAGAAACATTTTCCGACGCTTTTCCACTCCGTCTGTATATCCATTCTTGCTTAATAATTAGTGAAAAAATTGCTTTTCTTGAAATTTCTTTTGAAGAAGCGTATTTATAATCATTATGGTCCACCATGGAACTTATCAGAGGAAATAACACTTTTGCTAAGCTAACATCAAGGGTCGTATGAAAAGGTTTTTCGGTCTCTGTTGCAAACTTATCGGTGTGCAATTCAAGTTCGAGGTGTTGCCCTCTTTCAGCTAGATATCCTAATTGAGTTAATTGGTTGATTAACTGGTCCTTGTTGGTCCGAAACCAAAAATAATCGCTTTCCCTAAAGTCACGGGTTATCACGATACAAGGCAGGTTTTTGTAATCTATTCCCAGCCACTTAGCTAACGCATACGCGCTGATTGATGGATCATCTGTTTGAGGGTAGTTCTTTTGATCAAGTATCTGTTCAGTAAACCAGGAAATATTCTCGACGTAAGATCGATTTGATGCATCCCGCAGCCATTCTTCAGGGGGATCAACGAGAGCAAAAAAAAGCAGTTTATTCCCCGTAAGATAATCTAAAAGATCGAATTGTCTAGAAATAAATTCATGAAATTCCGGATCTTTTTCGGGATCGTGGATAATAAAGGCAAACAGGTTGAAAGGTTCAAATGCTTTAGTAATATGTTCTAATTCGTAATCTTCTCCTTGGTTTGCTAATACTCGAAGAATGTGAAATGAATTTAGTGGCATTCCCATGTTTTTAAACACTCCATTCTTTGGTTTGTCGAAGAAATTCTTTTAACAAAAGAAGAATGAATACTTTATACAAGTATAATACCCAACGAATCATTTACGATTTTCTGGTCAGAATCGATTGTCTATTAGCTCTTCCCTTCTTGACATCAAAGAAGTAGTTTTAGCTCCTGATGAGTAATATTTATTAAAAGGCGAATTTACCCCTCCAGGTTCTTGTCCTGATTTAGCTATAAGAGTGCGTCCGCATTCCGATTGAGTTCAATATTTGTATTGTCGATGTTTACCCTTTTTCACATTATCCCATCCTCTCAACCGGACTGAACCGCTAGGTCCACCCGCAGGACCTCATTTATCTGCGCAGCACCTGCAAGTCCGCATGCCCCCGAATTCTAAAGAACATGGTCTACTGGCGACCCCTTCAAATGTGCCTGTCTGGTATCCTCATCATTCTGTGCCAAGTACTGCCTCAAAACCGCCAAACTGGTGTGCCCCAGCAGTCTCTGTAAGCTGAAAACATCCACATCATTCCGCAGCATCGTCAACGCAAACTGCCTTCTAAACCCATGAATAGCCGGTGCTTTCACGCCGGCCAATCTGGCCCGTTTTTCTATCATTTCCCTCAACCCACCGTAACTCAACCTATCTCCCGTCCTGGCAATCCATAATGCGGGTGTAACATCTGTTCGTTGTTTCAGGTATTTTCGGATAGCCTTTCTGCTCTTCTTCCCAAGGTACACCATCCTTGGCTTATCTCCCTTCCCATGCGCGATGATTACCGCTCCACTTTCGTCAAGGTCAGTAATATCAAGATTTAGGAATTCCTGCGCTCTTGCTCCCAAATCAAGCAAAGCGAGCAACATCGCCCTGTCCCTGTCATCAAAGAAGTTCTCACTCTGACAGGTCGCCAGCATCGCGCTGATGACATCAATACCAGCAGGTTCAATAATCTCCTGGGATTGTTTTGGAGCCTTGACCTTCTTGATGGGGTTCTTCCATCCTTCCGGCTCATACTCGTTCTCAAACCAATACAATAATGCGCGGATGCTGCGGTAAAAGCTGTGCACATTCCCCTTATTGTTCCCCCTGACCTCAGCCATATACAGCATATAGGAGCGAATAATGTCAGCGTTCAGCACATCCACGGTCCAGATATTGCGCTCTCGGCAATAGGACTCAAACTTCATTAGCTTTTCTCTGTAAAACCCGAGCGTTCTTGGTGAGAGATTAGAAGCTTTCCTGTCCCTGAGGAAACCTTCAATCACATTTCTGAGCGTGTATTCCCCCACCAATATTTGTGAAGTCCGTTGCGTTAAACCAAACATGTTTTCCAGATCCCTTTCCGGAGCTCTGAAAAACATGGGCACATTTAGGATTGTTTGGAGGATTTCCCTAGATAACCACCGTATCTAGTGGTGGAATTCCTTTCTTCATAGGGCGGGTGGGGGTCGAACCCACACAGTGTCTCCACCGACGGATTTTAAGTCCGTTGCGTCTGCCTATTCCGCCACCGCCCCGTTTTTCCCAATTATTTTACCACTGAAAACGCCGTTTTCCGCGTATTCTTATCGTGGCCGTCCAGGTAAATGTCTCTCTGTTTGCTTCAAATCCTTTCTGACGCTGCAGTTTTTCCAATTTTCGGTTAAACTCATCCCGAGGTTGTATGAGCGAACCGCGCGGAAGAAATCTCAAATCTTTGTTCAAACGCATGCCCGCCTTTTCCTCGGGAGCGATTCCGGACGCGCGCATTCTTGGCGTCAGTATGGATTCACGCCGGGTGCGCCCGGGCTGGCTTTTTGCCGCCATCAAAGGCGAGAGCGCGAACGGCTACGATTACATCCCGCAGGCTCTTGCCAACGGCGCGGCGGCTGTAATGGGCTCGCTGCCGGCTCCGGCAGGGTTGGCCGTCCCCTATATTCAAATCGATGGGGATATCCACGCGGCCGTCGCTTATCTGGCTGCCGCCCTGCACGACTTCCCGGCGCGCAAGCTGCGCATGATTGGCGTGACGGGCACCGACGGCAAGACCACCACAACTTCCATGATTTATCACATCCTGCGCTGCGCCGGCATCCGCGTCGGGATGATTTCCACTGTCAGCGCCCAGATAGGCGAGCGCGTGCTGGACACCGGCTTCCACGTCACCACCCCGGAAGCCCCTGATATCCAGGGCTACCTGGCCGAGATGGTGCGCGCGGGCCTGACGCACTGCGTGCTGGAGACAACTTCACACGGTTTGGTGCAGGGGCGGGTAACCGCCTGCGATTTTGACGCCGCTGTAATCACCAACGTGACCCACGAACATCTGGACTATCACGGTTCGTACGAGAACTACCTGCGCGCCAAAGGCCTGCTGTTCGAAAGCCTGGCCCAGACCCCGCGCAAACGCGTCGGCAACCTGCGCGCGGCCGTCCTGAACAAAGATGACCAATCCTACGCTTATCTCAAGCGCGTTTCCCCCGCCCGCCAGGTCAGCTACAGCATGCTGAACGAAGCAGACCTGTGGGCAGATGAGATTGACAACCAACCCGAGGAGCTGGCTTTTACCTGCCGCTTTGGGAAGGAAAAAACCCTGCGCGTGCGCACGCCCATGACCGGCATTTACAATGTCTCCAACAGCCTGGCAGCTTTGGGCCTGTGCGTGAACCTGCTGGGCGTGCCGGCCGAAACAGCCGTACGAGCCCTGGCAAGCATGCCAGGCGTGCCTGGCCGCATGGAACGCATCGACCTGGGGCAGCCCTTCAGCGCGATTGTGGATTTCGCGCATACCCCCAACGCGCTCTCGCGCGCGCTCGAAACCGCGCGAGGCCAGACGCGAGGCCGTCTGATTGCCGTTTTCGGCTCCGCCGGCCTGCGCGACCGCGAAAAACGCAAGATGATGCCGGCTGTCTCCATCCGTCAGGCAGACCTGACCTTTCTCACGGCCGAAGACCCGCGCACGGAATCGCTGGACGCCATCCTGCAAGATATGGCCGAGGCGGCCGTGGAAGCCGGCGGGCGCGAGGGCGCGAACTTCTGGCGCGTGCCCGACCGCGGCGAGGCGATTCGCGCGGCTGTGCGGACCGCCCTTCCTGGCGACCTGGTGATTGTGTGCGGGAAAGGGCACGAGCAGTCCATGTGCTTTGAGAAGACGGAATATCCGTGGGATGACCGCCAGGCAGTGCGTGCCGCGCTGGCTGAATTGCTGGGCGTTCAAGGTCCGCAAATGCCCTGGCTGCCGACCAGCCAGGAAAAACCTGGGAATCAGCCCTTAAGTTAGAGTTTTGCGCTTTGTTCGGGGTCTGGCTGTTTCGTCGCGCGGCCCCATCTCTTCAGCTGTTCAGCTTTTCCTCTTGTTTTTCGCGCGCATGCGGCGGACGCCCTTCCCCAGCATTCCGCCGTTATAACCGCCCAAAACGCAGACCAGGCCCACCAACGCCGCCAGCAGCAGCGAACTGCTCCAGATGCGCAGCGCCGAGAGCACCAGACCGGCCAGCCCGCCGTACACGCCGTAAGTCACTCCCCGGCCGTCCGCCGCGAGCTGGCTCATCAGATAACCTATCATCAGAGAGCTCAGGAACATCCCCAGCATCAGAGTGGTGTCGATGCCGGTCATCAGGTCGCCGTAGGTGAGCATTAACCAATCCACCAGGCTGAAAAACGCCAACGCCGCGGCAATATTGGCAGCGGCCGCGAGCACCAAATAGGCAATTTTTGTTCCGCGCGGGTCAAAAGGAGATGGAGGTCTGTTTGGGTACATTGTCTTCCTTCATGGTGGGCAAAGAAGCCCGCACTGTGTTCACAAAATCAGGCTCAAGCTCTGTGTGGGTATATCCCAGTTCAACGGCAGAGTAATCCGGGTCCAAAAAGGCCAGTCGGGTCTGAAGTTCAACAAATGGCACCAGGTCCAGGCCGCTTTCCCGGCCACGCAGGCGGTGCCCCAGCGAGATAAGCCAGGCGCCAGCCTTTACCAGCCCTTTTGGCAGGGTGACGATGGGCTTGGGTTTTCCCAGCGCTTTGCCCAGGCGCCGCAGAAAGTCCTGCCAGGTCAGGTTTTCGGCGCACACCGGGTAGCGCGCGCCAGCGCGCCCTCTTTCCAACGCCCTTGCAGCCGCCTCCGCGACCTCATTCACCGAAACCATGGCGCTGCCGCCCGCAGGATAAAACACCCAGGGCAGCCAGCTGTTCAGATAAGCAATCAGGGGTTTCCACAGCGGAGCCCGGCCGGGCATGGAGCCAAAAATGTAGGGCAGGAGCAAAAAATTCACCGCAAGCTGGCTGCCAGCGGCGGTCAGAGCGGCTTTTTCCTGTTCCAGTCGGCTGCGGATGTAGGGATGCCTCTCCGCAAGGCGCAGTTCCGGCCAGCGGCGCTCAAACTCGAGGAAGTACGAGCTGAAAACCACCGCCCTTTTCAGGCCGGCCTGCGCTGCCAGGCGCATCAGCCTTTCCGTCGCAGCCACATTACCCTGGTAGAAAAACGGGTAAGCGGGACGTCTCGGGACAACCCGGTCATCCACGCCGGCCGCGAAGATGAGGCCGTCTTTCCCTTGCAGCAGCCGCGCCAGTTCCTCATCGGGCATGCTGTCCAGGTCGGCAAGCGCCAGTGGCACGCCAGGCGGCAGCAAATCCTGAGAGGGCAAAGGCGGCCGCGCCAGCACGCTGACCTCATGCCCAAGCGCAAGAAGCCTGAGCGTGGTGTGATAGCCTAAAAAACCTGTTCCACCGACAACGAGCACTTTCATGCCGCAGATTATAGCAGATTGCGGCCCTGGAAACCTTCAAAGCGCCCGGACGCCCTGCTGGTTTACTTTTGCTGCCAGATGATGCGGGCTTTCGCAAGCCTGAGGGCGATTCTTAGGGGCCGGCGCGAACAAAAAAGCGGCTTACCGCGAGGCGCCGCCTGGTGATGAGAAAAATCCTGACGCGTCAGTTTACGCGAGGAAAATACTTTTCCAGGTCCAGGTTTTCCAATGATGCCAGCACCTCATCTGCCAGAGAAAAATCCTGGCCGGCAGTGACGCCGTTGGGCACGGCCGCCACCCGGATGCCAGCGCGCTTTGCCGCCAAAACTCCATTCTGGGAATCTTCCAGCACCAGCGCCTGTTCCGCGTTTACATTCAGCCGGGCGAGAACTGTCAGAAAGATTTCCGGAGAAGGTTTGCTTTCAGTCACGTCGTCAAAGGTCACGATGGTTTCAAAATTTTCTATCAAGCCCAGCCGGCGCAAATGACCGCGCACCCAGGCGGCAGGCGAACTGGAACCAACTGCCAGCCGCAGACCTGCCGCCCGCGCCGTCCTGATAAGCTCCGGAACACCGGGCAGCGGGGGCTGCTGCGCGACCCGTTCCGCCGATTCCTTGCGGACGCGCTCCACCAGCTGACGGGGGTTCGTGCCGTGGTCCATCAGTTTTGCCAGTTCGACGTCGGGCTGGTAGCTGGCATTGGCATAGGTGCCGATGGTGCCGAGGTAAGCCTGATAATCAAAGCTTCCGCCGGCCTGCGAAAAGAGCCGGGCCCAGATTTCCATTTCCGGGCTCTCCGTATCCAGGATGAGGCCGTCAAAATCAAAGATGAGCGCGCCAATCAGTGCATGCATGGGTAGCTGGTGGAACGCCGCCTAACGGTTGACACCGGTTCTGCCCCAATAGCCGCGCTGGCGAGGGATGACGTCTTCGATGGTGATAAAGGCCTCGGGGTCCTGTTCCAGCGCCACACGTTCCACATCAGCGGCCAGTTTGCGCTGTACGGAGCAGTTGAGCAGGGTAACTCTGCCGTCCCTCCCAAAGGCCGGGATTTCCGTCACGGCAAAATCGTGCGCCCGCAGCGCCTCGGCTATTTCTCTGCCCTTTCCGCGGCTGATGATACTGATATGCGAGTAACCAATGGCAAGCCGTTTCTCAATGATCATACCCACCACGTTACCGGTGGCAAAGCCGCCGGCATACGCAATCACCTTGAGGGGGTTATCCAGGTCATCCAGCACAGCACCCATCACCACGACAAACAGGATGGATTCAAAAAACCCAAGTATCCATGAAAGCAGCTTTTTGTTGCGCATCGTCAGCATGATGCGCAAAGTATCCATGGTGTAGTTGATCAGCCGCAAGAAGAAAATCAGCAGCGCGCCAAGGACTGGGGAAAGATTTAGTAAAAAATCCATGACCTACAACTTCCTATTATCGTTCTAACCTTGTTCAGGTTCTTTGGCCGAGTTTATGGCAGGGATATACAGGTTGGTAATGTATTCCTTCAGCATGCGGGTCATCGAGAAGCGCGGCGCGAGGGTTTTGATGCTCTCCTTGATGCGCCCAATCCAGTCGCCCGGCAAGCCGTCGGCGGAGCGCTTGGTGTAGTAGAGCGGCACAATTTCATTTTCCAGCGTGTCGTACAGGCTGGCCGCGTCAGCGTTGTCCTGCTGGTCCATATCGGCGTACTCGGTGTAATCACCGATAGCCCAGCCGTTCTGGCCGTTGTAGCCTTCCGCCCACCAACCATCCAGCACGGAGAAGTTCAGCGTGCCGTTCAGCGCGGCCTTTTCGCCGCTGGTGCCAGAAGCCTCGCGCGGGCGGCGGGGAGTATTCAGCCAGACGTCCACGCCCTGCACCAGATAACGCGCCATGTCCATGTCATAATCGTCCAAAAAGACCAGCCGGCCGCCAAAACGCGCGTCCTTGACATGCCGGTAAACTTCCTGGATGAGAAGCTTGCCGGGCTCGTCAGCAGGGTGCGCTTTGCCCGCGAAGATTATTTGCACGGGTTTGCGTTCGTTACAGACAATGCGCTGCAGGCGTTCCACATCTCTGAAGAGCAGATTCGCGCGCTTATAGGTAGCAAAACGGCGGGCAAAACCAATGGTAAGCGCGTACGGGTTCAGCAGCACGCCGCTGGCGACGGTCTGCACAGGGTGCACCACAGTCGTTTTCCACTGCGCGCGCGCCCGGCTGACCATATACGCGACCAGTTTTCGTTTGAGGTGCTGGCGGACGCGCCAAATCTCCTCGTCCGGAATCTCATCAATCCGCTTCCACAGCTCCGGGTCATCGATGCGCTCTTTCCAATTCGGGCCGAAGTAGCGGTTAAACAGCAGCGCGAAACGCCGCGCGAGCCACGTGCCGGTGTGCACGCCGTTTGTGATGTGGGTAATCGGCACTTCATCCACCGGCGTATCCGGCCAGAGCTGGTGCCACATGTGCCGGGAGACGTCGCCGTGAATCTTTGAAACGGCGTTGCGGTAATTGGAGAGTTTGAGAGCCAGCACCGGCATGCTGAAAGCCTCGCCGCCCCATTCCTGGCGCACGAACGCGATATTCATGAACTGATCGCGGTTTAGCCCAAGCTGCGGCCAATACCCGGAGAAGTACTTGTCAATCAGCCAGAGAGGGAACTCATCGTTGCCCGCGGGAACCGGCGTGTGGGTGGTGAAAATGCTGGAGCGCTTCACCTGGTCTACCGCTTCTTCGTATGTTTTGCCCGCCTGCATCAACTGCGAAACACGTTCCAGGGTGAGGAAGGCTGAATGCCCTTCGTTCATATGGTAGATGGTGGCGTTGTGCCCCAACCTCTGCAGCGCGCGTAAGCCGCCAATGCCCAGCAGAATTTCCTGGGAGATGCGCAGTTCAGGGTCGCTGATGTAGAGGCGGTCGGTAAGCTGCCGATCTTGCGCGTTATTTTCAGGGATGTTGGTCTGCAGCAGCACCAAAGTCACCCGCCCGACATTCAACTCGTACAGGCGCGCGTACACTTTGCGGCCGGGCAAGTCGATGGAGATTTTTATCGGCTCGTGATTTTCATCGTACAGCGCCACGAGGGGCAGGTCTTCGTAGACAATATGAACGTGGCGGGCTTCCTGCCAGCCGTCTTCGGTAATCTTTTGGGAGAAGTAGCCGTAGGTGTAAAGAAAACCCACTGCCACCAAGGGGATGCCCAGGTCGCTGGCTTCCTTAAGATGGTCGCCAGAAAGCACACCCAGACCGCCTGCATAAACCATCAGCGATTCATGCAGCCCGTATTCAAACGAGAAATACGCGATTTCATCATCCAAGAGCTGCGGGTAGTTTTGCGCGTACCAGGTTTTGCCTGTCTTTATGTAATAATCAAATTCACGCACAATCCGGTCGTAGCGGTCAAGAAAATAGCGGTCTTTGGTCAGGCTTTCCAGCGCGGCAGGCTCAACGGTGCGCAAAAAGACGATGGGGTTGTGATTGCAGTTATCCCAGCCGAGCGGGTCGATATCTTTGAACAGGCGCGCGGCTTCGGGATTCCAAACCCACCACAGGTTGTGCGCCAGGTCTGCCAGGCGCTTCAGGCGGTAAGGAAGATTAAAATGATTGGGCACTTCCCGGATAATTTTTTCCATATATCTCACTTTTAACATAGAACAGCCTGCGTGACGCAGGTTTCTGGTTTCGTTTTTTCGCGCGGCAATCATAACACAAACCAGAATTTTCTGCCTGCGTGCCAGGTTCTCCCTCAGATAACCCCCTGCGCCAAACCATCTGAAGGATTCTCAGCCGTACCGTCCAGGTTTCACGGCTCGTAAAAAACCACAGCTGGCAGGCTTTCGCGCCGGATTATTCGCCTTTAAGCCCCTTCTTATCGAAGCGACCTGGTTCCCTGGCTTTTTCCGGAGCCAGTGTAACTGGGCGCGCTCATGATAACGATTTTGCACAGGCGGCTGTCCGACAGCCGGCTTTGCAGGCGCGGGTCCATCTCGCCAGGCGCGTTCGCGGTGGTAATCACCGTGGGAAGTTCTGCGTTGTAGCGGTAGTTGAAAAGCTGATAAATCTTTTCCCGCGCCCAGGGTGTGGCCGACTGCGTGCCCAGGTCATCCAAAATCAACAGGCGCGCGCTGCGGATTTCCTCAAAGCGCTGGTCAATGCTTACCGGGCTGTTTGGGGCGTAGGCGGCGCGCAAGTGGTCAAGCAAATCAGGCACAACCACCATCAAGGGCGGGTTGCCCTGGCGGGCCAGGTAGTTGCCGATGGCCGCGGCCAGATGGGTCTTCCCGCAGCCGTAAGGTCCAACGAAAACCAGCCAGCCCTGCGGGTCGCGCGCAAAAGCCTGGGCGGTTTCGAGTGCTTCTTTGAGCGTGGCGCGGTCCGCGGAAGGCATGGGGTCATCCCGCCGCAGACTGAAGCTTTCAAAGGTCTTGCGGGCGTGCAGGTTCAGGCAGGAAAGCTCGGGGTGCCCAATATCATCCGCCGGGTTGCGGTAATCCGTTGCCATAATCTCCACGCGGGTGACCAGTTCCGGGTCCATCAGGCGGGACCTTATGCGCCCTTCAAAACTGTTCAGTGGATTATTGCTGGTTATCACCGTCGCGAGATGGTTGATGTAGCGGTAGTTCAAAATTTGGAAAAGTTTCTCCTGCGCCCAGGCTGTGGCGTTCTGCGTACCAAAATCATCCAGCACCAAAAGCGGCACATCGCGGATATGCTCAAAGCGTTCCTCAAAGGAGGTGGAACTGTCGTCGGAATATGAAAATCGCAGCCAGTCCAGCAGGTCTGGGACAGTCAGAAAAAGGGTTTCAATTCCCAGGGAAACGGCCTTATTGGCTATGGCGGCTGCCAGGTGCGTCTTCCCGCAGCCGAAACGCCCAAGCAGCAGAAGCCAGCCTTGCAGCGTCCCCGCAAAGTGCACAGCGCTGTTAAACGCCTGTTCGAGCGAATCCGCCTGCTGTGCCGCCAGCCCAACCCGACCGCGCGGCTGGAAGTTTTCGAAGCTTTTTTCCTGCAGCGCGCCCAGCTTGCTGAGCGCGTAGAGCTGCTTTTGGCGTGCTGCCGCCAGTTCCTTTGCCCGGCAGGTGCAAATGGCAAGCTTGCCAAAATCCGGATGACCAAACGGAACGTCGCGCCTTACAAACCCGGAGCCTCCGCAGTACGGGCAATTTGGGTCGCCGCTGAAATCTGAATAAGGTGTTGTCTGAAGGTTATCACTCACGGCGTCTTCTCCGCTTCTGCTCTTCATAGAGCTTTCGATATTTTTCAAGATATCCTTCAGTCGGTTTGCTTCTATCTTCACGTCCTTTTTCCTTCCAGGTTTTCAGGATTGCCCGCACGTAACGCCAGTTGCGGATATTCCTCTCGACCGCTTCGCCGACGGCATCTTCAATCCACTGCGGAGGGTATTCCCGCGCGTCTTCCTTCAGCATTTCAGCCATCATTGGGGTCAGCGGACCAATATTCGCCTCGTACAGCCGGAAGATGTTCGGCCGCTCGGGCGCGGGCAGCTGGCTTACCACTTTCAACTGCGCGGAGGTCACCTCCCCGTTTTGAAGTTTCAGGAGCAGGTCCCTGCCATTTGGGGTATTGGCAAGGAGAACATTTTCAAATGAGAGCAGAAACCCCGCCTTCAATGTTTGCTCCAACGCGCCGTCCGCGCGGTCTTTGTCCGGCCCAAAAACGCTACCGCCTAAGGCTTCCGCCAGGGCTTCCTTGCGGACAGCCTGATTGCCGTCCTCGGGACGGCCCAAAAGCTTGAAATAGGCCAGCAGCACCAGAATCACCTCCGCCGGCAGGGCGCGTTCCGCGGCGCGTTCCAGCAGGTCCGCGGGCAGGTACCAGGCAGCCGCGGGGTCGTTCCCAAATCCGCTGGAGGAAAGAGGCGCGCTCATTTCCGCCCCGCTTAATCCGGCACCGCGCCGTAATACTGGTCGCGGAACATGGCCAGACGTTTCTGGAAAATCAGTTCAATGCCCGGATGGGTGGGGCCGTTGCGGTGTTTGGCAATTGCCAGCTTGGCAATTGTGTGGAAGGGACTGCTTTCCTCGGCATTGGGTTGGTTGATGAACATAACGATGTCAGCGTCCTGCTCCAGACTGCCGGATTCGCGCAGGTCCGAGAGCACGGGCTGCCTGTCGGGCCGGGATTCCACCGCGCGGGAAAGCTGCGCGGCTGCCAGCACAGGCACCCGCAGTTCGCGCGCCAGCACCTTCAGGTAGCGCGAGATATACGAGACTTCCTGCACGCGGTTGTCAGTTTTCACTTCCGCGGACATCAGCTGCAAATAATCGACGATTACCAAATCCAGCCCGTATTCCATTTGCAGACGGCGGCATTTTGTGCGCATTTGCAGCGGGGTAATCGCCGGGGTGTCGTCGATAAAAATATTCGCTTCGGATAGCACTTCCAGCGCTCTCACCGAGCGGTTCATCTCTTCGTCCGAAAGCCTGGCGGACCGCAGCTTCTGCGAATCAATATCGGTCGCCTGCGCCAGCAAACGCTGCAGTAGCTGTTCGGAGGACATTTCCAATGAGAACACAGCCACATTCCTTTTCAACTGCAGCCCGACATGCTTGGCAATGCCAATCAGAAAGCCGGTCTTGCCCTGTCCCGGTCGGCCTGCCACGATGATAAAATCGGATTTCTGCAGCCCATCCAGCACCGCGTCGACGGATTTAAGCCCGGTTTCCAAACCCGAGACAGCGCCTGTTTGCAGGCTCATCTCGGACAGTCGGTCCAGATAATCCCCCACAACGCTGCTGATGGGCACAAGGTCGTGTTTGTAGCGTTCCTGGCTGACCCCAAAGATGGACTGTTCGGCCTGGTCGATGACCGTGTCCACGTTAATATCTTTGCGGTAGGCCAGTTTCGCGACCTCATTAGCGGCTGTCAGCAGGCGCCTGCGGGCCGCCAGCGCGTTGATATTGCGCGCGTATGCTTCAGCGTGTAAGGAAGACGGCACCTGATTCGCCAGGCTGGCCAGGTACTCCACGCCGCCAATTTCTTCCAGATGACCCTGCGCTTCCAGTTCCTGCTTGACTGTCAGCAGGTCAAAGGTTGGGTCGCTGGAGTAGAGGCTCTGGAAAGCCTGCCAAATCCATTGGTGGCTGCGGTAATAAAAATCGTCCGCCTGGAGAATGGACGAAACATCCAGATAGACCACAGGGGTAATCAGCACCGCGCCAATCAGCGCTTCTTCCATCGCCCGGTCGAATAACTGGTTGGCACCTGCGTCTCCGACGCCGCCGGAGTTATAGTCTTGATCGCTCATTCGCACTCCAAATCTCCGCCCGTGTTAAAGCAGTCTGGGAGGAAGAAAATCATCTCTCAGGGAACGGGGTCAGGACCATCTTCGCCGCTCTCAGGCTTTGGCTGGTCTTTATCCTCATTGTCAAGTTTGTTGAAGAATTCTTCAAATACGGAAAGGTCTCCGGGCGCTTCGCCGTTGGCTTCAGAAACGCCTTCTTCCACGTGGATTTCCACTTCCGGAATTACCCCCGCCCGGTCCAGCACATCCTCATCCACAAAAATTGGGACGCCGGTCCGCACCACCAGCGCGAGCGCATCCGAAGGACGGCAGTCCAGCCGTTTTTGCGTGCCGCCCTGCTCCAGTACCAGGTTGGCATAGAATGTGTCGGATTCCAGAGCGGTAATTTCCACAGAGAGCAGGCGGGCATCCAAAGTGCCAATCAAATTCTTCATCAGGTCGTGTGTTAAGGGACGGGCAGTTTCAATCTTATGCAAAACAATGGTAATGGCTTCAAACTCGTACAGGCCAATCCAAATAGGCAGGTACCTTTCCTGTTCCTTATCTTTAAGTACCACAATTCGATCCTGGTTGATAAGGCTTACCCTCACACTTGAAATCAAACATTCTCGCATTTTTTTCATTGGAACCTACCGCCAGCTGTAAAAGAAATCAGCTCTATAAAATGATTTTATCACGCCGGGCACCTGCTTTCAATTTTACCAGCCAAAGGCCTGCCGTACTTGACTTTTGATGGGCTCATTTCTCGTACACCCAACGCGGGAACTTTCGGCTATAATAATTTTATGATGAATACCCAATAGGCATATCCCGACCGGCAAGCGCGGGTTTCGGGGGCAATGGATGATATATGCTTTTGTTTTGACATTGTTCCCTCAAAATCTCCCCTGGCCGCGGGTGCTTATCTCTCAGTAACAGGAAGGATTGAGGCGTCTTTGCTCGAAAACTCTCAGATATCGATACTTTGCGTTGAGGGCGCCCGAAATAACCATTTTGCCTTCGCAAAACACCTGCAGCGGAAAGGGTATGTCGTCCACACGGCTGCCAGCGGCGCTGAGGGCATTGCACTTCTTTCCGACTTAAATCCAACTGTCATCGTCATCAACGCGGCATCCCTGCGCACCAACGGCGTGCGCATCACCAAACGCTTCCGCGCGCTGCTGCCCGAATGCCCAATCGTGCTGATTGTCAATAAAGACCCCGACGAAAGCGCTGTGCCCGAAGCCAATAACGTGCTCACGCTGCCCTTCACAGTTCAAAAGCTGGTAAACCGCATCCGCACCTTCCAGACCATCGAGAACCGCCATTTGCATAAACTGGGCGCGTTACTGCTCAACACCCGCTCCAACATGGTTACCTGCAACGGGAAAGAGGCGCATCTCACCCCCCGCCTTGCCAAACTCCTTCTGCGCATGATGGAAGAGCCCGAGACAGTGCTCCCGCGCGAGGAGCTCTTCCGAAAAGTTTGGGATACCAGCTACACTGGCGACACCCGGACGCTGGATGTTCACATCAGCTGGCTGCGCAAGGCGCTGGAAGAAGACCCCCACCGCCCTGCCATCATTCTGACGGTGCGCTCCATCGGGTACAGGCTGCGCGTCCCCCAGCCCAAACCAGAACCTGCAGATTAAGCCTTTTTGCGCCAACTTGCGTGCAGAACGCGGCAGCCAGCCGCGTTTTTGATTCCGCTGAGAGAGGGCCGCACAAAAAAAGCCGCCCATTCAGGCGGCATTTTTTCTGTATGGAAACTATCAGTGAATTCCCATCACCAAGGCGAGCAGCAAACCGCCCGCAATCACGCTCCCGAGCTGACCAGCAGTGTTGGAGCCCATGGCGTGCATCAGAATGAAGTTCGAAGGGTCTTCTTCCAGCGCCATCTTCGCGGAAAGTCTGCCAGCCATCGGGAAAGCGCTGATGCCGCAGGCACCAATCAGCGGATTGACCTTGTTGTGCGTAATCAGGGCCATCAACTTGCCAAATAACAGACCGGCCACTGTGTCAATCACAAATGCCAGCAAACCCAATGCCAGAATTGCCAGCGTCTTCAGATTGAGAAAGCTTTCCGCGGTCATTGTCGAACCAATCGCGAGCCCTAAAAAGAGCGTGGCGATATTGATGAGTTCATTCTGAGCCATCTTGCTCAGGCGGTCTACCACCAGCGCTTCCCGCAGCAGGTTTCCCAGCATCAGCGCAGCCATCAGCGGGGCGGCATCCGGGGCGACCAACGCCACCAGCAGCGTGACCATGATTGGAAAAACGACCAGCGTCAGCCGGGAAACCGGCTTCGGCGCGTATTCCATCCGTATCAGGCGCTCTTTGCGGGTGGTCATGATTTTCATGATGGGCGGCTGGATAATCGGAATCAGGCTCATGTATGAATAAGCTGCCACAGCGATAGGGGCAATAATTTCCGGCGCGAGCTTGCTGCCAACAAAAATGGCCGTCGGGCCGTCAATTGCCCCGATGACGCCAATGGAAGCGGCCTGATTCAGCGGAAAACCCAGCAAAAGCGCCAGCAGCAAGGTGGCGTAAATACCAAATTGGCCGGCCGCTCCCAAAAGCACCAGGCTGGGTTGGGAAAGCAGCGGGCTGAAATCTATCATCGCGCCAACGCCCACAAAAATCAGCAGTGGAAACAGTTCGGTTTTAATACCGGCGTCATAAATGACTTTCATGAAACCGACTTCGTTGGACATGCCCAGATTGGCAAGCAAGCAGCCAAATCCAATCGGCAGAAGCAGCACTGGCTCGTATTCCTTGGCAATCGCCAGGTAGATGAGCACCAGACCAACCGCGAGCATCACCGCCTTTTGCCAGCTAAAATCCGCGAAACCTTTTCCCAATTCCGTCAATAGTTCAGTCAGGTCCATGGACGCGTCCTTTAGGCTTCAAAACGGAAGAGCGGCTGATTGTGGCGCACCTGGTCGCCAGCGGAAACAAACACTTCCGCGATGACACCATCCCTGCCGGCCCGGATGATATTTTTCATTTTCATAGCTTCCAAAACGCACAGAGGGTCGCCGGATTTGACCTGCGTCCCTGCTTTCACCTGGACTTCAACAATGACCCCGGGCAAAGGCGAGTTTACATCCCTGCCGCCTGGCGCAGCTTTGGGCGCAGCCGGGCTGGCTGCCGGCCGCTCTGGAGCAGGCTGCACGCTGGCCGGGTTTGCTGGCTGCGTTGCCGCTTGTTCCTCCGGCCAGACATCAAAGACCTCGCCGTCCACCTCAGCGCGCACAGGCCGCGCGTGCAGGTCCTCAATTTTTACTGCGTAAGTTTTTCCCGCGATGCTTACATTAATAATCATTTTTTCTGTCCTCTGCCTGGAGTATGAATTGTCTGACGAACGCGTCCGCTCAACAGCCACTGGTTTTCCATTTTGGCTGTTTTTACCGGCGCGGCTTGTGTGGGGCGGGCTTTCTCCGCCGCGAGGGCGAATGCCACTGCCGCCGCGGCAGCTTGCGCGGCGCGTTCAGCCTGCTGCGGTGAATCCTGGTCTTCAGCTTGCGGGGTTTCCGCTTCCTTGGCGGGGCGGGTGGTCAGGCGTACCAAAAGAGCCATCACCCCCCACAGCGCGATAATCATCAAAAAGACCAGCCCCATCCCAAAGGCGGTAATCGATAAGCCTTGCAGTAATGCTTCTGCCATCTCTCACCTGACCTAAAGCGGTATGTTGCCGTGTTTTCGCGGCGCCGCGCTTTCGACCTTATTTTCCAGCGATTCAAGCGCTTCGATAAGTTTCTGGCGCGTCTGCGCCGGCTCTATCACCTCATCAATGTACCCCGCGCGGGCCGCGGCGTAGGGATTCAGGTATTTCTGGCGGTATTCCTCCTCCAGGCGTTTGCGCTCCGCGGCCGGGTCTTCCGCTTCAGAAATTTGTTTGCGGTGGAGGATGTTGGCCGCGCCTTCAGCGCCCATCACGGCAATTTCCGCGCTGGGCCAGGCATAGGTGATATCCGTGCCCAGAAATTTGCTGCTCATCACAACGTACGCGCCGCCGTAAGCCTTGCGCGTGACCACGCTGACCTTGGGAACGCTCGCCTCGGAGTACGCGAACAGCACTTTGGCGCCGTGGCGAATAACCCCGCGGTGTTCCTGGTCCACTCCAGGCAAAAAGCCGGGGGAATCCACAAAGGTGATAATGGGCAGATTGAAGGCATCGCAGAAGCGCACCATCCGGCTGATTTTATCGGCCGAGTCGATGTCCATCACGCCCGCCATGCTGGCAGGTTCCTGGGAGATAATCCCGACCGGTTTGCCGTCCAGTCTGGCCAGGCCGACAATGGCGTTGGGAGCAAAACCGGCCTGAATCTCAAGGAAAGAACCCCGGTCCACAATTTCCTGAATGGCTGTGTGCAGGCTGTACGGTTCATCCGGATTGAGGGGCACAAGCGAGTTCAGCGCTTCGGAGCGGCGGGTTGGGCTGTCGCCGCTTTCCAGTACCGGCGCGGAATCCACATTATTGGCGGGCAGGTACCCAAGTACCTTCCGGCAGAGGGCCAGCGCTTCGCGCTCGCCCGGGGTTACCAGGTGCGCCGTGCCGCTAATGCCCAGGTGCACATCCGCGCCGCCCAGCGATTCAAAATCCACATCCTCGCCTGTCACTGTTTTAATCACCTGCGGACCGGTGAGGAACATGTACGACTGCTTTTGGACCATGATAATCAGGTCGGTCAGCGCGGGAGAGTAGGCGGCGCCGCCGGCGCAAGGACCCATAATCAGGCTGATTTGCGGAACCACCCCGGAGTATTGGGCGTTGCGGCGGAAAATTTCCGCGTACCCGCCCAGGCTTTTCACACCTTCCTGGATGCGCGCGCCGCCGGAATCAATCATTCCGATAATAGGAGCCCCGTTTTTGGCCGCCAGGTCCATCACCCGGCAAATCTTTCGGCTGTGCATCTCGCCGAGCGCGCCGCCCTGAACGGTGAAATCCTGGGCGTAAACGTAAACCAGCCGTCCATCCACTTTACCGTAACCGGTCACCACACCGTCTCCGAGCGTGGATTCGGCCTGGGGGTCATTCTGTTGGACTACCAGCGCTTCAAGCTCCCGAAAACTGCCTTCATCCAAGAGTAGCTGGATGCGCTCGCGCGCCGTCAGGCTGCCTTTGGCATGTTGTTTATCGATTCTGGCCTGACCGCCTCCTAACATGGCTTCAGCCGAAATCTTGCGTAGTTGTTCCAGGCGGGGATCTGCTTCAGTCATTCTGCTCCTTTATTAGAACAAAGTTACTTCGGCCGCCGGGTTTTGGATGAGTTTTGGCGGCAGCCGGATTGCATAATTGTAACATCATCGCCTGCCGGGGGGAACGGAATTATTTTTTAGGGAGAGACCGGTCGAAAGGAAAAATATTAAAATTCGTGCTTGGTGAAAAAATTTTGCAGGCGCGGCGATTTTCTACAGGCTTCGCCTTCGGGGCTGATTGCGCGCCGGAGGCAAAGCTGGCAAGCGCGACGAGACTGAAGAGGGAAAGCCCACCCCTCTTCTGCCCTGCAGGCACCACCCTCGATGGGTACGGCTGTACTAACCAGCCCTGCAACCAGCTTTTATTAAAGGAAAAAATTGAAGCCACCCTAGGGAAGCTTGCTGAGCTGCCCAATCCACCGAGACCGCAGATTACCGCAGTTTCTCCGCGCGCTGCGCGATTATTATCCTCCACCTGCAAACTGCACGCCAAAATTTCCGGGGCCCCGGCTGCTATCAGGGAATCACCGCGTAGTAAAGCTCGCTGCCAAATGCCAGGTACACATTGCGGTTGGACCCCACATTAAACGCCGTGACCGGCCGGCCCGGCAAACTGCCGCCGCCCGCGCCGGCCCGCAGCACGCGGTTCAGGTTCAGCCGAAGGCTGAACTGGTACAATTCCGCCCGCTCGGCCGCCAGGTAGTACAGCGACGGGTCCGGAGGAGGAGAGTACGCCAGCTGGCTGAAGCGTATCGCTTCAAAATCAAGCGTTCCGGCCTCCGCCCCGCCGCGCGCGTCCTGGTACACATATGGGTCCTCGCATTCCACCGTGCCAGTGACGTTGGATGCCAAGCAGTGCGAACTGCGGCCGTCCGAAAACAGCAGGAAAAGCTCGTCACCGCTCACCGCTGCCCCGACCGCCTGCGTAAGGTCAATTGGTTTTTCCTCGAAGTAAGAATCGGGGGGATTCGTATACTCCAAATTGGCGCCGCGGTAAATCCACAGCGCGTTCCGGATAGTATCCAGTACAAACAGCCGGCCGGCATCGTACAGGACTGCCTGTATTTTCCCAAAACCTCCATCCGGGGGAATGAGCGCGAAAGCTTTCGGCTCTTTGCCCACCCCACAGAGCAGGCCGTTTCCGTTCGCGTCCAGGGCGAGGATGGGCGCGCGGGCCGCGTTGTTGATGGGCACGGCCAAGACGTCTGCCAACTCCCGAACCTGAACGCCGTCGCGCAAGCCCGGCTGGCAGTTGAATTCCAAATCCGGAACATAGCCGCCGCTGGACGGGCTGAGGTGCAGCACAGTGCCCGTGGCCTTATCCAACAGGTAGAGATCGGTACCTACCGAAACAATCCGGGAAATTTCCAGGCCGGTCATCATGGTTGAAGTGTAGGCGGGTTTGTACACCAGCCGCACAGCGCCGTCCAACACGTCCAGTGCGTCCTGAGCGCGCACGCGCAAGGCCCGCAGTTCGCTGCTTTGGCGGTAGGTTTCGGCCTGGTCCAGCCAGGAAAGCACCTGCTGCCAGGCTTCGCGCTGGGCCGCCGCGCCTTGCATCGCCGCGGCGTTTTCGGCCGCGGCCTGCGCCTGCGCCATCAGGTACGCGTACTGGCTGCCCTGTCCCTGGCTGATATAAATTGCCGAAAGAATCCCCACAACCAGCAGCGGCACCAGAACGGCAAGCAAAAGCTTTGTGCCGCGGGACAGTTCCGCGCTCTCGGTCTGTTCTTCAACAGACCGCTTCTTCTCTCCAGTCAAAAAAGCAGCCAGTCCTTCGCCCAATTTGTTCATGGTTCCAGCACCGTCCGCGACCTTGCGGTAGGCAGTCTGTCTGCGCAGTTTTCTGGCTGCTTTTTCAGCCGCGCGGTCGCGAGGTGCTTTTTCGGGGGTTTGTTCGCTGTAATAGCGCGCCGCCCGGCGGCCTGAGGCGGCCGGTTGTTCCGGAAGCAAAGAGGGCTGCAATTCGGCTGCTGCCTCAGTTTCTATCGGCACTGCCTCGGGAACGGACTGCGCGCCCTCGGACGGGAGTTCTGCGGCAGCACTGGTCTGCGCGCCGCCTGTGAGTTCAGGCTCAGGCGCGGCTTCCAACTGGGCGCTCACCTCCATCTGCGCATGAGCCGCGAAATCCGCTTCCGCTTCGGCCGCGGGGATGAGCGGTTCTGTTTGCGCGGGCGGCTCGGCCACGCTCTGGGCAGCCGTCGGCTCTGGTATTGCTGCCGCCCAAAGCACCGCGCCTTCCCCAGCCCGCACCCGCGCCAGGCCGACCTCGGCCGGTAAAGGTTGGTTGGATTCCAATTCGTCCAGGAGGGTTTTCAGTTCAGGCTGCGCGGAACCGCCGCTGTTTGCTAAAAAGGCAGCCGGGAACTGGGTCGAGAACAGGATTACGTCGCCCTCGTCCACAGCCTGCTGGAAAAAACGCATGCGCGGCACCTGGGTAAGGCCCAATCCGCGCGGGTCAAGGTCTGGGTCAAAAAAGAAGGCGCGGGCACCAGGTTTGGCCAGCACAGCCTGGCTGAGCCCGGCCTGAGCCAGGAAAAGAGTGTTGTGATGGATGACGCCCAGTGAAAGATGGGCGGAAACTGAAAGGCTTTCCGGCGGGAGAAGCAGGTTTTTTTCCGCCAGCGCCCCGTTGAGGGCGAATATGACCGCGCGCATCGCGGAAGTCACCGAGCCAGAACTTTTGTAAAAAATCGCGCTAGAATTCTCCAGCCATTTCCTGACCAAATCGGCGCTGAGCGGTTCGCCGCTCTTTTGGGAAAGCAGCATCAAGAGGTTATCTTCCTCGCGGCCGCGCGCTGTCCGTTTGGGAATGGCCGCCCCAAAAAAACCCGGCAGCGCGGAGGGATTGGTGCAAATAAGTTCCAGATTATGTTTCATGAACCGCCCCGGTATGATTAATAACATCAAAACAAGTACATTATACATTACGCGGGTAGCTCAAAAGGTATAATCAAACTATGGAATTTACCTGCGTGCGCACCACCGCGGAATGGGATGCGCTGGCTTTGGAATGGGAGCAGCTCTATGAGCGAACTCACTTGCGAGTCCCGTTTTTGCGTGTGGGCTATCTGCGCGCCTGGTGGCAGACTTTGGGCGGCGCGGAGTGGCACCGGGAAAACAGCTCGCTGCGGATTATTACCGCCCGCGAGGGCGGCCGGCTGATAGGGACCGCGCCTTTCTTTCTGAGTTCCAAAGACGGCTCACAGCCAGCCCTGCGCTTCGTTGGTTCGGTCGAAGTCAGCGACTATCTGGATTTTCTCGCCGCGCCCGAAGCGCTGGATAAATTCCTTAACGGCTTATTCGCCTTCCTGCGCCAGGACCCCGAGCTGGGAGCTTATCCCATAGAGCTGTTCAACCTGAGGGAAGACTCCCTCAGCATGCTTTTATTGCCGCGCGCCGCTGAGCTGAACGGGTACACCTACGCGGAAGAGCGCCTGCAGCCTGCTCCTTACATCCCGCTGGCGGAAAGCTGGGAAGCTTATCTGGCCGGCATTACCAAGAAGCAGCGGCACGAAATCCGCCGGAAATCCCGCAATGCCGAAAACCGGCACCAGACCGACTGGTACCTGGTGCAAGACGGGGAAAAACTTGAAGAAGAAGTGGATTCGTTTATCTCTATGATGCGCAAAGACCCGCGCAAGGAATCCTTCCTCAACCCTGCCATGCGCGAGCATCTGCTGGCGGCCGCGCGCTGGGCGTTCGGGCTGGGGCAGCTGCACCTGGCATTTCTGACCTTTGAAGGGCACAAAGCAGCGGCCTATTTCAGCTTGAATAGCGGCGGTAAATTGTGGGTGTACAACTCCGCCTGGGAACCCGCGTACGCGCCCTGCTCGCCGGGCTGGGTGCTGCTGGCAAAAGTGCTGCAGTGGTCTATCACCCAGGGGCTGACGGAAGTGGACATGATGCGCGGCAGCGAAGATTACAAGTATAAGTTTGGCGCCGTGGACCGTTACGTCACCCGCGTTCTCCTTCATCCCGCCGCGCCCTCCAGAATTTAACAGAAATCTTACACCCCACCAGCGCTCATCGCTTGAATTTTGCCGGAGCTGTGGTATTATTAACGCCGGATATTTAGCACTCTCAACTTGAGAGTGCTAATCGAATCAGACGATGAAACCGGAACTTACTGAACGCCAAAAATTACTGCTCTCGCTGGTCGTGCACGAGCACACCCGCACCGCTCAACCGGTGGGTTCAAAAACCCTGGTGGAGCAGTTTGCCCTGCCTATCAGTTCGGCGACTATCCGCAACGAAATGACTGTGCTGACCGAACTGGGGTATCTGCGTCAGCCGCACACTTCCGCCGGCCGCGTCCCCACCGAAGAAGGTTACCGTTTTTTTGTCTCCAATCTGGCGCAGCAGACCACCCTGCCCGCTCCGATGCGCAACACCATCGCGCACCAGTTCTATCAAGCCCGGCAGGACCTGGACGAGTGGCTGCGTCTGGCTGCCTCCGTGCTGGCCAATCAATCCCAGGCAGCCTCCATTGTCACCGCGCCGCACACGGAAAAAGCAGTCTTCAAACATCTTGAATTGATATCCACGCGCGCCGCGCAGGTGCTGATGGTGCTGGTGTTAGTTGGCGGGGAAATTCGCCAGCAGATACTTTCGCTGGATGATGCCGCCACGCAAGAATCGCTTTCAGAGCTGGCCGGACGGATAAACTCCCGCTGCGCCAACTGCTCGGTGGAGCAAATCAACAGCCTGGAGATGGCCCTCGACCCGCCAGGCCCGCAGGTGTTGGAAGCGGTTCGACAGCAAATGCGGCTCTCCCAAAAACTGGTCACCGGTGAGATTTACCTGGACGGCGTCACCAATGTGCTTGCCGAACCCGAATTCGCGGATACGGAACAGGCGCGTTCGGCGCTTTCTTTGCTCGAGGAGCGCAGCAAGCTGGATGACCTGCTTTCCCGCACAATTCTGGGCAACGAGATTGGCGGCGTGCAGGTGCTCATCGGCGGTGAAGGCACCTGGCAGGAACTGCGTCAGTGTTCGGTCATCCTGACGCGCTACGGCATTCCAGACCAGCTGACCGGCACGGTCGGCGTGCTGGGGCCAATGCGCATGCCTTACGGACGCACGATTTCAACCGTGCGCTTTGTCGCCGGTCTGCTTTCAGACCTGGTGGCTGAAAATCTGATTGAATAACATACGCGCCCCGCGCGATGACGAATGAGGAAAGAAATGACAGAATCAAAAAAGCACAGAAAAGATGAGGAAACCCGCCCGCAGGAGGGCACTGAACAACCGGAAGCTCAAAGCGCCCCAGATGAAAACGAGCTGGAAGCGCTGCAGAAAGCCGTCGCGGCCCTCACTGCGCAATCCGCGGAGTATTTGGACAGCCTTCAGCGCGAAAGAGCGAGTTTCGCCAACTACAAGAAGCGCATAGACCAGGATAATCACCTGGTATACGATAACGCCCTGGCCGATGTTATCAAGAGCTTTTTACCCGTTATGGATGACCTGGAGCGGGCGCTCAAGAATAAACCGGCCGACCCGGATTGCGAAGCCTGGATCAGCGGAATCGCGCTCATCCTTCAGAAACTGACCAAAACGCTCGATGCCAAAGGTGTCAGCGCGATGAATGTTCAACCTGGAGATGAATTCGACCCGGCTATTCACGAGGCGGTGACGCATGAAGAAAACCCGGATTACGCCAACAGCCAGGTGATTGAGGTCGTTCAGACCGGATATAAACTTAAGGATCGTGTTATCAGGCCCGCGTTGGTACGGGTAGCAAAATAGGAGCATCCATGTCAAAAATTATTGGTATCGATTTAGGAACAACCAATTCAGTTGCCGCTGTGATGATTGGTGGCGAACCCGTGGTCATTCCTTCCGCGGAAGGCGAACGATTGGTGCCGTCCGTTGTGGCCGTCAACAAAAACGGAGAACGGTTGGTGGGGCGCGTGGCGCGCAACCAGGCCATCATCAATCCGGAAAACACGATTTTTTCCATCAAGCGCTTTATGGGCCGCCGTTACGACGACCCGGAAGTGCAGCGCGCGCGCTCACGCGTGCCCTACAAAATTAACAAAGCCCCCAACGGCGATGTGCGCGTGACCCTGGGCGATAAGGAATACACCCCCCCGGAAATTTCCGCTATGATTTTGGCGAAAATTAAACACGACGCTGAAGCCTATCTGGGCGAACCGGTCACCCAGGCAGTCATCACGGTGCCCGCGTACTTTAACGACGCGCAGCGCAATGCCACCAAGGACGCCGGAAAAATCGCCGGTTTGGAAGTGCTGCGCATCATCAACGAACCGACCGCGTCCGCGCTGGCTTACGGGCTGGATAAACGCAAGAACGAAACCATCGCCGTGTACGACCTGGGCGGCGGCACCTTTGATATTTCCGTTCTGGAAGTCGGCGACGGTCTGTTCCAGGTCAAATCTACCAGCGGCGACACTTTTTTGGGCGGCGATGACTTTGACCAGCGCGTGATGGACTATCTGGCCGATGAATTCAAAAAGGAAAACGGCATCGACCTGCGCCAGGACCGCCAGGCACTGCAGCGCCTGAAAGAAGCCGCTGAAAAAGCCAAAATCGAACTCTCCACCACCATGCAGGCCGAAATCAACCTGCCTTACATTACCGCCGACGCGTCCGGCCCCAAGCATCTGGTCACCACCCTGACCCGCGCCAAGCTGGAACAGCTGACTGAAGACCTGGTAGAACGCTCGATGAAACCGGTCCTGCAGGCGCTTTCCGACGCGAACCTGCGCAACGGCGATATCCACGAGGTCGTCCTGGTTGGCGGCATGACTCGTATGCCCGCCGTGCAGGAAGCCGTGCGCAAACAGTTTGGCAGAGACCCTCACAAGGGCGTCAATCCGGATGAAGTCGTGGCGGTTGGCGCGGCCATCCAGGCCGGCGTGCTGGGCGGAGAAGTGAAAGACATCCTTTTGCTGGATGTGACTCCGCTCACCCTTTCTATCGAGACGCTGGGAGGCATCGCAACCCCGCTGATTAAACGCAATACCACCATCCCGACCCGTGAGTCGCAGGTATTCTCAACCGCCTCCGACAACCAGACCCAGGTGGAAATTCACGTGTTGCAGGGCGAACGACCCATGGCGGCCGATAACAAATCCCTGGGCAAGTTCACGCTGGACGGCATTCCGCCTGCCCCGCGCGGCGTTCCCCAAATTGAAGTGGTTTTTGACATCAATGCCAACGGCATCCTGGAAGTGACCGCCAAAGACCGCGCCACCGGACGCAGCCAGAACATCACCATCACGGCCTCTTCCGGCCTGAGCGAAGCCGAGGTGGAAAAAATGCGCCGCGAAGCCGAAGCCCATGCCGAGGAAGACCAGCGCAGGCGCGACTTGATTGAGGCGCGCAATACCGCTGATAACGCCATTTACAGCTCGGAAAAAACCCTGCGCGACCTGGGTGATAAAGTGCCCGCGGATATTAAAGCCAGCGTCGAAGCTGCGGTTGAAAAGGTTCGGTCTGTGCGCGAGCATGACGACCCCGCCGCAATCAACCGCGAAGTGGAAGCCCTGATGCAGACCCTGCAAAAAGTCGGTCAGGCCGCTTATTCACAGCAGCCCCCGCAGGATGAAAATCCTCAGAGCGGTCCCGGTCAAACCCCTCCTGACGAGGACGTGGTCGACGGAGATTTTACCCAGGCATAACCCCTGAAATCCATCAACCAACGCCCGATAAAGCAGATTGAATCGGGCGTTGGTTGCCCAGACATGGTGCTCTGAACATAATGGCAGCAAAAAGAGATTATTACGAAGTACTCGGCGTTCCCAGGACGGCCAGTCAGGACGATATCAAGAACGCCTTTCGTTCCCTGGCCAGGCAGTACCACCCGGATGTGAACAAAGCGCCGGATGCCGAAGAAAAGTTTAAGGAAATCAACGAAGCTTACGGCGTCCTGAGCGACGCGGATAAACGCGCCGCCTATGACCGCTTCGGTCCTGAAGGCGTGAACTACCAGGGTATGCCGGACTTCAGCAGCATGGACCTGTCGGATATCCTTGAGGGTCTCTTTGGTTTCGGCGGTTTCTCCGGCATGGGTGGTTCACCACGCCGTTCCCGCAACGCGCCCAGACGCGGCGCAGACCTGAGCGCCCGCATTCGCCTCACCTTCGAAGAAGCCGTGTTCGGCGTGGAAAAGGAAGTCGAAATTACCCGCGATGAAAAATGCGGAACCTGCGGCGGCACCGGCGTGGAGCCCGGCAAAAAACCCATCACCTGCAGCACCTGCAAGGGTCAGGGCGAAGTCCGCCAGGTTCATCAGACGTTCCTCGGGTCAATGGTTCAGGTCGGACCCTGCCCGGTATGCGGCGGACGCGGGGAAATTATCGAAGACCCCTGCCGCACCTGCCGCGGCACTGGCCTGGAACGCCGCACCGTCAAGCGGAAAATCAATATCCCCGCTGGAGTGGATAACGGCAATCAGGTGCGCGTCATCGGCGAGGGTCAGCCTGGAATCAACGGCGGACCCAACGGAAATTTTTATCTGGAACTTGAGGTGCAGCCGCACCGCTTCTTCCGCCGCAAAGGCACGGATGTGCTGCTGGACCTGGATATCAACATAGCCCAGGCAGCGTTGGGGGATGAGATTACCATCCCCACCCTGGAGGGCAGTGAAAAGCTGCGCATTCCGCCCGGCACGCAGCCCGGCAAAGTCTTTAAACTTAAAGAGAAAGGCGTGCCCATCCTCAACCGGCAGGGCAGCCGCGGGGACCAGCTGGTGACAGTGAATGTACAAATCCCGACCCAGCTGACAGCGGAACAGAAAAAATTGCTGGAGTCTCTGGGTAAAACCATGGGAACGGATATCAAAATTCAGGAACGCAGCTTTTTGGACAAACTTAAGGATGTGCTCGGTGGATAACGAAAAGAAAGCCTGGCTGGAAGTCTCTTTGCAGTGCAGCGGAGAGCTCGCCGAAGCGGTCGCGGAAGTGCTCGCGCGCTTCTGCCCCGAAGGCGTGGTTTTGGACAGCATCACCCGCTATGATGCCGAAAAACACGAGCATATTCCCACTGGAATGATGCGGGTGGCGGCTTACCTTCCGCAGGACAGCGAACTGGAAAACAAAAAACGCAGCCTGGAGGAAGCGCTTTGGTACATGGGCAGGATTGTGCCCCTGGCCGCGCCGGAATTCGTCAGCATCGAAGACCAGGACTGGATGACGGTCTGGAAGCAGAACTATCAGCCCTTACGAATCGGCGAAAACTGGTTAATCCTGCCGGCCTGGCTGGAGAGGCCAGCAGGCGAAACGCGGCAGGTGGTGCGCATCGACCCGGCCATGGCTTTTGGCACCGGCACGCATCCTTCCACACAGCTGTGTCTGCTCGGCGTGGAAGATTTCGCCCGCGGAGCGGATACCGTCATTGATTTAGGCTGCGGCTCGGGCATCCTGAGCATCGCGGCGCTCAAGCTGGGCGTCCGCCGCGCGTTGGCTGTGGATATTGATGAACAGGCCGTCGCCGCCACGCTCAACAACGCCCGCATCAATGGAATCGGGAGCGAACTGGAAGCCTCCCAGGGTTCATTGGCGGACATCCTGGCGGGAAAATACGCCTTCAATCAGGCGCCTCTGGTGCTTGCCAACATCCTGGCGCCGGTCCTCATCCGCCTTTTTGATGAAGGCCTCGCCAGGCTGGTCTCTCCAGGCGGAAGGTTGGTTCTGGCGGGAATCCTGGAAAATCAAGCCGGGGACGTGCTCGCGGCTGCGCGTGCCGTGGGTATGGACCTTATCCGTCAGTATCAGCAGGAAGATTGGGTGGCACTGGTAGTCGCTTAATACCGGCCGCTCCTGTGAATGAACATGACCCATCCCTCCAATCCCATGGGGATGGGTTGCTTAAAGCCCGCAATCTCTATATACTTCAGTTAAGCAGAAAGGAGGCGCGCATGGCGGTCATTACCATGTCCCGAGAGCTCGGCACTGGCGGTGGTCTTATCAGCCAGATGGTCACAAATTCCTTAAACTATAAACTGGTAGATAAAGAATTAATCGGCAAAGTCCTGTCGCAGTTTGGCATGCTTTCGTTTAACAAGGTCTACGATTCCACCCACAACGTCTGGTCGCTGTTTGACAGCGATTACCGCGACCTGGTTAAACAGCTGAACAAGACCATTCTGGCGTTTGCCAGGCACGACAATACCGTCATCATCGGCCGGGGCGGATTCGTTGTCTTGCAGGATTATCAAAATGTCCTCAATGTGCTCCTGCGCGCGCCACTGGAACACCGCATTCGCAACGCCATGCAGACGGAACAAATCCCCGATATTCTCGAGGCGGAAAAAATCGTCCGCCATAGTGATGAAGTCCGGGAAAGCTTTTTGCGTACCTTCTATAACGTCAGTTCCAACGCAGCGCAGTATTTCTCGCTCGTCATTGATACCAGCCGCGTTCCGCTGCACCTGGCCGCCCGCTGGATAATGGAAGCGGCGCAGGAAATCGACAGAAAGAAAATCCCGCCGGAACGCAGCTCTTTGCATGCTGAAGTGGACCCCGTGCTGTTAAAAGCGGTGCGGGAAGTATTGGAGAACAAAGTCTGATTTACCGACTTAGTAGAGGACAATAAAGCGCAGCAGCGCGCCAAAGAGCATCCCAAGCAGCATGCTCAGCATGGTTCCCAGAATGAAATACTCGGTAATCTCGCGGCTTTCCAGCTGTTTAAAGCGCGCGAGGGTTTTCAGGGTGCCCAGCAGTCCCAGTCCAGTGTAAATCCCCGAGACCATAAAGACCCCAATCAGCAGGCGCTCCAGGTAGCCGATATACATGCCTGCGCGCGCTTCAGCCGCAGCGCCCGGCTTTTCCGCGGAGTGTTTCGCAGCTGCCGGCTCGCCTTCTTTTTTCGCGGTCTCAAACGGCCGCAGGCGCAGCGCGCTGAGAATATTTTTAATCAGGTGGCCGCTTACCCACACCAGACCAATGACAACCGCCAGCCCGGCCGCGATTTTACTCCCCAGGCTTAAAGGCAGGCTGTGCTGCCCAATGGAAACCAACAGCCCAATCAGCGGAACAGGCGCGGCTGCCAGGCCGAACGCCAGCAGGATGAGATAGATGGCGGCAAAATGCAGAACCTGGTCAAGGATAAACACCCAGGTGCGCTGGAATTTCCAGAGAGACTTGAAGCGGTCAATCAGGTAGTGCGCCGCGAAAGCGCAGCCAACAGCGTAAAGAGCGGGCCGGCTCCACGCGCCCCAAAGGATGAGGAGCGCCGCGCTGACCGCCAGATGCACAACGCTGTGCCAGAAGATTCCGCTGTTCCAAAATTTGCCTTGTTTATGCTTCTTGAGTTTGAGCGCGATCAAAGACTCCGGCTGAAGGACAAAGTCTGCCAGTAAATGCGCGAGGATGAGGACACCCAAAGGTTTTAGCATTTGCCCTCCACAAACAAAAACAGCATAATCATGCCGCGCGAATCAGTCCTCTGGGAAGCGGCTGCGCAGAAGATAGAGGAAAGTTTCTTCCGCGTCCCGCACCAGCTGGTAATTGCCCCGCCGGAGTAATTTGCTGAAATTCGCGATGGCATTCTGCGGGTCGATAATTTCTGCCTGTTTGCCTTCCAGGCTGTGATACAGGCGCAGGTTATCCCAGTCGGGATGGGCTTCCTTAAGCGCGGCAGCCTGATGCTGCAAGGCCGTCCGGCTGGTGATATGGCTCATGATATAGAACAGGAAGTGTTCGAAAACGCGGTTTTCCTCCGGCTGCTCGCTGACCGCGATGGCATAACGGAACCTGCTGTGCTTCTGCCGGGCAAGGATTTCGGTTGTTGGCTTACCTTTCAGCGCCTCCAGCGCCCCGGCCGCCAGCCAGATGGCTTTGCCGTTCACCAGCTCCGAGTCCGCGCTTTCGTCGAGGTCAACCGCTCCAACCCCCATCCCCACATAAAACGGCACGTTGCGTTCCCGGGACTGGGCGTAGAGCGCTTTGTAAGCCAGAAACCCGGCCTGCGGGTTTTCGAGGATGCCAAAAATTTCGTCCCCCGCGCGCACAATGAAAGGCGTCAGAAGCGCTTCAGCAAAGCGCTCATTCAACGCGCGCGCGATTTCGGGCAGAAAACGCGCCAGGCGGCTATCGCGGGAACCGATTACATCCGCCTTGATGCAAAACGCGTGGGGGTTGCTTTTCAGAGTGTCCATCTGGGTTCAGGCCTTTGGAATCATCGGCAAAACTATACTACCCGATTTTCAAGTATTTGTCAATAATACCGGCTTTTCCGGCATTTTCTCGCCGAAGGGCAGGCGGATTTTGTGCATAAATACCTGATTTTCGGGTAGTTATTAAATCTGCCGGAAAATTAGGCAGCGGCGCCCCTGGAATTTTACCCGGAACAGTTGGTGAAAGCGGTTCAGGCTCCGCTTTCCGGGGTATTTCCATCTGGTTCCTGGTGGCCGATTCCCAGTGCCTTCCATTTGTTGGCGTCTTTGCGCAGCCGGTGCAGCTCGCCGCCGCGCATGTGCAGCGCGTCAAAACCTTCCGGCTTGATAGCCAGCTGGTCGCCGGTAAGCAGCCCGAGAACGCCTTCCTGCAGGTCTTCCTGCTGCGGTTTATAAGGCTCGGTCAGGCTCTTATCAGGCGGCTGGTAATCTGTCGGCTCGGAGTAGGCCGTAATGTACCCTTCAAAGTTGCGCAGCACCACTTTATCAGAGGACGCGGAAAGCACGTAATTTGGCATCACTGGGATTTTTCCGCCGCCGCCGGGAGCATCCACCACATAGGTAGGCACGCAGTATCCGGAAGTGTGGCCGCGTATGGCTTCGATAATTTCCAGCCCCTTGGCAATGGGGGTGCGGAAATGGCCGGCGCCTTCCACCAGGTCGCATTGATAAATGTAGTAAGGGCGCACGCGGATGCGCGCCAAATCCTGCACCAGGCGGCGCATCAGATACGGGTCATCATTTACACCGGCCAGCAGCACCGACTGATTTCCCAGGGGAATTCCAGCGCGGCTGAGTTTGTCGCAGGCTTCCGCCAGTTCCGCGGTAATCTCATTGGGATGATTGACGTGGATATTCAGCCAGAGCGGATGATACTTTTCAAGCAGTTCGGTCAGCTGACTTGTCACGCGCTGAGGTAGAAATACCGGCACCCGCGAGCCAATGCGGATAATCTCCACGTGCGGAATTTCCCGCAGGGAGCGCAGCACGCGTTCCAGGTTTTCCGGTGAGAGGGTCAGCGGGTCTCCTCCGGAGATGAGCACGTCGCGGATTTGCGGGGTGCGGCGGATGTAATCTATCTGGGCTTCAAAATCCCGCGCGAAGCCCTGTCGGGGGTCCCCTACCAGGCGGCCGCGCGTGCAGTAACGGCAGTAGGAAGCGCATTGGTTGGTAATTAGCATCAACACGCGGTCCGGGTAGCGGTGGACCAACCCGGGCACCGGGCTGTGCATATCTTCCGCCAGGGAATCTTCCATCATGCCGGTGAACGGTTCAAGTTCTTTGGCGGTCGGGATGACCTGACGGCGCAGGGGGTCAAAGGGATTGTCAGGGTCAATCAGGGAGGCAAAGTAAGGGGTGACCTCAACACGGAACAGCCCCGGGGCTGAGAGCGCCTGTTTTTCGCTTTCGGTCAGCGGAAAGAGCGCCTCAAAATCCTCAACCGTGTTCAGGCGGTGGGTAAGCTGCCAGCGCCAGTCGTTCCATTTCTCATCAGGGATATCGCGATAGACAGCAGCGCGTTTGGATGGAAATGGTGTATTGCTCATGAACCCTCCTTGGTATAAATCATCGCGCTAATTGTAACCCAAAAAACCCGGGAAGCGCCTTTTGGGGGCACCCTGACGTTTATTTCGCCGCAGGTCTCCGCGCCGGCCGTGTGGTGGCATACTTTCTGACCGTGCCAGGCCTGTGACCAACAGGTCTCCACTGTTTTCCGCCCTGAAAGGAAATCGGCGGGGACAGTACTTACAGCGGGCTGACAGGCAGACTGCCGCCGTCGCTCTACTCCCTCTCAGTGGCGACTTCTTTAGTCATCCTGAGCGGCAGCGAAGAACCTGCTTTTCCCGGCGGGATTCTTCGCCGCGACCCATGCCCAGCTACGCTTCAGAATGCAAGCAATAACCGCCGTCCGACTCAAGGCCGCCAGGCAGGCTCGCGCGCGTCTTTATCCAGCACTATCTCTCGCACATCGCCAGTGCGCAGGTCTCGGATTTCCAGCCCCATAAAGTCCCAACCCGGAACGCCCTCCTCCGAGCCCATAAAGCGGTAGACCAGGTAGTTCTCATCCGGCGACCAATCCGGCTCGGCACCCATGCCATGATAGTCATCCGGGTTCTTCTCACAGAAAATATCCACCGAACCCGGAGCATACAGCATGCAGCCGGTATTGATGTTATACGTCCATGCCCCGCTGGCCCGCGCCTCATCCAACGAAAACAGGCACATCTCCGGCGGCGTGCCATAAAACGGAAGCCCGGTGTACGAATTCACGGTGTTCTGGTACGCGTCCGCTTCCAGGCGGCGGAAATAGCCCTGATAAGTTGTTGGAATCCTTACCGAAACATTTAGGCCCCCTTTTGGTCCAGCAGAAAGGTCTTCCCAATTCTCCATGCTCGGGTCAGGCAGGTTGGTATAGTAAACATGTGCGCCGCTGCCGTCCATTTCGGAAAGATAGATGTTAGTGTGGCCGGAATCCACCCAATAGATTTGGTAAGAATCATTCGCCCAGACAGCTGCCCTCGCCGGAAAATCCGCCACCTGCTGCCAGGTGTCATTCAGTACGACCAGACGCGCAGCTTCAGCCTGCCCGTGGATGTAAAGCAAATACTTGCCATCGTAAGACCAGGCCGGGCTGTGATTTTCGCCGGAGTGGGTAAGCTGCCTGTCAGTTGAAGTACTCAGGTCCAGTAAATGTATTTCGCCAGCGCTGATGTAGGCTATCTGACCGTTTAGCGCGTCCGCGCTGCTTGATTCCGCGCCCAGCCAGCCGCCCACGTAGCGGTCCTGAGTAGGAATGGACGCGGTTTGCGTTCCGCTCGCGTTTACGGCGCGCGGCCAGTAATCTACCCAAAGATTGAAGCTTACCTGGCCGTTGCATGCAGCCAGCGGGTCCTCGCGCTGTTTGCGTTCGCGCGCCGCTTCGTCCGGTCCAGCCCAGGGGTCCCATCCAAAGGGGTCGACCACTTTCCAGGCAGCCCCATCCCAACGAAAGACGGAAAAATGGAGATGAACACCCCAATAGCCATCCACCAGCTTGCCGCCAACAACAGCCGAACCGCCAATCGTGCCAATTCCCTGTCCAGCGCTTACTTTGTCACCTTTTTTCAAGCCATCCGCGACGGCTGCAAGGTGCGCGTAGCGGGTGAGGTAGCCTAGCGGATGAAAAATCTCGACGACCCGCCCCATTGTGCTGCTGCTAACCCCGGCAAACGTCACCGTTCCATCTGCCGCAGCCAAAGCCGCGCCGCCAACAGCAAAGTCGTGCCCGTCGTGCCCATCATAATATTGATAAGTCTCAAACGACGGGGATTGGTAGGCAAGCAGACCGTAGCCAAGCTGGAGGATAGAGAATGGATTGACGTGCCGGCTGAACCACTTTTGCCCGCTTGCACTGTAAGCTTGTGTTCCGCCCTGCAGCTCCAGTTGCTCCGGGTTGAAACGCATCGTTTCTCCGAGCGCAGACAGCACGCCGTTTTGGGTGTAATCCGGACGGTCATGGTCCATTTGAGAGGTCCACACCTCCGCGCTTAGCTCGCCCTCAAAAGGCTGGTAAAGAAAAGGCTGCGGAGCTACGTCAGTCGCGGCTGTGCTGCCAGAGCCATCACAGTACTCTATAGGAGCAGGCACCGCCGTGTATATGACGGCGAGGGTCGGGCTGGCTTCGGCAGGTTTCTGCTGGGAGTCGGCAGAGTTTTGCGCAGCGTCTACGGGAGGCAGATCAGCAATAGGCGCCAAGGTTGGCAGCGGAGCTTCACAGGCGCAAAGCAGCAAAAAGATGAGGAGGGGCAAAAGCAAGTTGCGGAATTTCATTGAATATCTCCTGTGAACTCGGACACATGTAATGACAGGGCGAAGAGAACTTGGTCATTATACTTTTACCTCTGTGATTTAGCACGATTTTCCTCATCTCATGGCTTGTAAGTATCCTGCCATCCGCGCCTGTTCGTGTTCTTGCGGGGATTCATGAGCATGCAAAGTCTATGACCAACAGGTCTCCGGAAGAGGAGCTTTGAGGTTAGACTCTCCGCCCAGCCCAAAGGCAAGAAACAAGCGGGCTGCTACGAATGGTTTTGCGCAAAATCGCCTGTGCTATAATAAAAATTTAATGCCTGAGTTATCAGGAAGATGAAAATAAAGGAAACTCCGCCTAATGTTTAAGAAAATTACCAGCCTTTTCACCGGTGACCAGCACAAACGCACCATCGGAAAATTGGTCGCTGTTGTGGACGCGATAAATGCCCTTGAACCGCGCTTTGAAGCCCTCAGCACAGAAGCTTTGCGCGCCAAAACTGATGAATTCCGCGCGCGTCTCTCCAAAGGCGAGAGCCTGGACGAGCTTCTGCCGGAAGCATTCGCCGCTGTGCGCGAAGCCAGCAAGCGCACGCTTGGCATGCGCCATTATGATGTACAGCTCATCTGCGGCATCAACCTGCATCAGGGCAACATCTCCGAGCTGCGCACGGGTGAAGGCAAAACCCTGGCTGCCACCCTCCCGCTCTACCTGAACGCGCTGGAAGGCAAAGGCGCGCATCTTATCACCGTCAATGATTACCTGTCCAGGCGCGACGGCCGCTGGATGGGTCCCATTTACCACCTGCTGGGCCTGAAGGTCGGTATTCTTCAAATGTCCAACAGCGCGGAAGGCAACCAGCTTGCCTATATATACGACCCGGACGAACATTCCCTGCGGGAAGAAACGAACCTGCTGCGGCCAGTCAGGCGCTCCGAAGCTTATCTTGCCGACATTACCTACGGCACGAACAGCGAATTTGGTTTCGATTACCTGCGCGACAATATCACTATGTCCTGGGAGCAGCGCGTCCAGCGCGGCCACCATTACGCCATTGTCGATGAAGTGGACAACATTCTCATCGACGAAGCGCGCACCCCTCTTATCATTTCCGGCCCATCTCACGAAGATTCCGAGTATTACAACCGCATGGCTCAAGTGGCACGCGCCCTGAACCCGGAAGACTACGAGATTGACGAGAAGGACCGCACGGTCACGCTGACAGAAATTGGCGTAGCCCACGTGGAAGAACTTTTGGGCGCCCCTCTGAGCGACCCCGAACGGCCGGAGGACATCACCCCGGAACAGGCCCGCCTCATGGGCTTCTTGGAACAAAGTTTGCGCGCGCAGTTCCTCTTCCACCGCAATAAAGAGTACATCGTGCAGAACGGCGAAGTCATCATTGTGGATGAATTTACCGGCCGCATGATGCCCGGCCGGCGCTGGTCCGACGGCCTCCATCAGGCAGTGGAAGCCAAGGAAGGCGTAAAGGTCCAGGCGGAAAATGTCACGCATGCCACCATCACCATCCAGAACTACTTCCGCATGTACAGCAAACTGGCCGGCATGACCGGCACGGCCCTGACGGAAAAAGAAGAGTTTTATCGCATTTACGGACTGGACGTGCTGGCAATCCCCACCAACCTGGAATACCGCGCCATGCGGCCCGGTTCCGACCTGCAGGAGGTGGAAGCCCGCGATGAAGAAGGCTACCGCTACAGCTACTATGTCAACCCGGCAGACCCGCAGAAAAAAGCGCTTTTCTTCAAACGCAAAGACTACCCGGATGTTATCTACCGCACCGCCGAAGCCAAGCTGCGCGCGATTGTGCTGGAAATCATCCGATTTCACGTCATCGGACGCCCGCAGCTGGTGGGCACCACATCCGTAGAAAGCTCCGAGCGCCTTTCGGACCGCCTCGCGCCGGAACCGGTGCGCCGCCTGCTGCAAACCGTCCTCATTCGCGAAGCCTGGAAGCAAAAACACAATCCAAAAGGGGATGACTTTACTGCTCCCAAGGAGCTGGCAATCCTGAATGAACCGCTGGCCAAACTGCGCATGCCCGAGCTGCGCAAGCTTGCCATCCAATACGGCATCGAAACGCTGGACCTCGCCGACAGCTCCAACCGGGCGCTGCTCTTAAGCGCGCTCGGCCTGCAGGACTCGGATTGGGACCGCTTGCAGCCGCTTTTTGACGCGGGCATCCCGCACCAGGTATTAAACGCGCGCAAGCACACGGAAGAATCCATCATCATTGCCGGCGCGGGCGCGTTTGGCGCAGTGACCATTGCCACCAACATGGCCGGCCGCGGCGTGGACATCAAGCTGGGCGGAGAAATCCCGGAAAGCCTTTTAGTTCAGGTAAACCTGGCGCTGGCCTCCGCCGCGAAGATTGACCCGTACAGCCTGACCATGGAGCAGCGCCTCGCGGCGGTGCAAACCCTGAACGGCGACCTGAGCGACGACCAGCGCGACGCGCTGGAAAAGTTTAAAGCCTACATGGCGAACATGGAAAAGGTGCGCGCCCTGGGCGGCCTGCACGTGATTGGCACGGAACGCCACGAAGCCCGCCGTATCGATAATCAGCTGCGCGGCCGCGCCGCCCGACAGGGCGACCCCGGTTCGTCCCGCTTCTTTCTTTCCCTGGAAGACGACCTGATGCGCCTTTTTGGCGGCGCGCAGGTGGAGACTTTGCTTAACCGCTTTAAGTTTGATGAAAACATGCCCATCGAGGCCAACTTGATTGGCCGCCTGGTGGAACAGGCGCAGACCCGCGTGGAAGGCGCCAACTTTGACGTCCGCAAGCATTTGCTGGAATACGACGACGTGCTGAACACCCAGCGCAAACGGATTTACGCCCAGCGCGACCTGATTTTCAAGAAAGCGGACGTGCGCGAGGACGTCATAGAAATGCTGCGCACGGAGCTGGGACCGCGCGTCCGGGCTGGCGTGGAAGACCCGGAAGGCCCCTGGAAGCTGCTGGCTTACCTGGAGGACATCCAACCCAGCCTGAACACGCCCTGGGTCAGTTTTCCATCGTTTCCTTTCAAACTGGCTTTACAGCAGTTGGGAGAGCCTGTTGACGAAGCCGACCTGACCGCCCGCATCCTCGCGCTGGCGGAAGAGGCGGTGACAGCGGAACACGAACACCTGCTTGGCAGCATGAACGCCCTGCTGGATAAAACCGAGCGTACTCTGAAAGAACAAATCGCCGAACGCGGCGACGCGCTGGACGCCTATCTGCAGAGCTTTGACCCACAATCCCCGCACGATTTGCAGGCAGAGATATCCTCGCTGCTGCAGGTGCCCGTGCGCCTGCCGCAGGCGCAGCAAAAAGCCCTGCTGGAAGACCCCCAGAGCATGAAAGCGCCGCTCCAGAACGCGCTGCGCACCGGCCTGATGCTCACGCTCACCCGCCGACTGCTTTTGACCCTGGAACGCCGTTTCGGAGAAACCTGGTCCCTCAAGGCTACCGAGCTGGCCACGCAGCCCTGGCAGGAAGTGCGCAAACAGATACTGGACCAGGTGAACCTGATGACCGAACGCCGCGCCAAACGGCTGCTCGGACCGGAAGGCGAAATCGCCCGCGACCTGGCAGCCAACGCGGAACATGTCAGCCTGGCGCTGAATGATGAAATTGAACGCATGCGGCTGCTGCAGCTGACCACGCAGGGTACGCGCGTCACTTTCGATGCCAAATCCCACCGACGTCAGCTGACTTCCAGCCTGCGGATGACTTACATCTTCTCATTGGCAAAGGTGTTGGAGAGAATGCCGCTCAAGGAGTTGAGCGACCAGATACTTTCGCATCTTGAGCAGGCTGAAGCGGTATTCGTGCAGGTGTTTGGCAATGCCGAGTGGGAACACTTGCGCAATAACAACTTCAGCCTGGCGTCCCTTCCCCAGAGCACACTAGAAGCGCTTGGCGCGCGGATTGGTCCGGAACGTCTGACAGCTCTGCGGAACCTGCCGCTGGACGAAGTCCCGGCCGAAGACAAACCCGCCCTGGTGGAAGAACTCGGACGCGCCGCGCAGAACCGCATTTACAGGCAGCTGCTGCTGGGTACCATCACCGAAACCTGGGTGGAATACCTGACCAAAATGGAAGCTCTGCGCGTCTCCATCACGATGGAATCGTACGCCCAGCGCGACCCGCTGGTGCAGTACAAATCCAAAGCCAGCACCATGTACACGGAACTCTTCTCAGAGGTGCGTCAGACGGTCATCAGCCGCATGTTCCGCTACCGACCGAATCTGCCCGCGGATTTTCGCGGCACATTGAGTGGCGCGGGCCTGCAAGCCGCCGCACTCACAAGCGAGCCGCAGAAATCCGCCCAGCCCGCCCAAGCCAAACAAAAACGGCGAAAACGCCATTAGTCCTCCGGAGGTAAGCATGAAAATTCTGGTTACGAATGATGACGGCGTTAGTGCGCCTGGACTGCTGGCCCTGGCGCAGGCCCTGCGCGCGTTGGACGCGGAAATCACCGTGCTCGCGCCGGACCACAACTGGTCTGCTTCCGGGCATGTGAAAACCATGCACCGCCCCCTCCGCCTCTCGGCGACTACCCTCGCGGACGGCTCGCAGGCCTGGAAATCCGACGGCGCGCCTTCCGACTGCGTCGCCCTGGCGATGATGGGCGCGTTGGAAAGCGATTTTGACCTGGTCGTCTCCGGCATCAACCCAAATGCGAACATTGGCCTGGACGTCACCTACTCCGGCACGGTCACCGCGGCGATGGAAGCTTCCATCTGGGGGAGGCCCGGTTTCGCGGTCTCTCTGGACGCGCCCGAATACCACGAAGGCCCGCTGGACTTCCGTTCCGCGGCAGAAACGGCCGCGCGTCTGGTCTGGCAGCTGCTGCCCGAAGCCAATGGAAAGCAGCTGGCACCGATTTTCAACATCAACCTTCCCTACCGCCCGCAGGGGGATTATGCCGGCGTGATGGTTACCAGGCAGGGGGTCCGCATTTACCGGGACGTGCTGGAGAAGCGTCTGGACCCGCGCGGCAGACCCTATTACTGGATTGCCGGCGACCCGCCTTCGGGCGTGAAAGAGGACGGCACCGATTACGGCGCGCTGCAGGAAGGCTATGTGTCCATCACCCCGCTGAAAATGGACATGACGGATTTCGCGGCGCTGGAAAGGCTGCGTCTGCTGCGCTTATAGGGCGGTCTTTTATTAGCGGAGCCAACCTCACGTATTTGTCATTCTGGGCTGCAAACCAAAGAATCCTGGCTCGCTCATTTGTCATTCTGAGCAAATCGGAGAATCCGGTTCATTTCTTCAAAGATAGTTCCTTCACTGACGCTCAGGATGACAATGCTCTGCATTCAGGATGACCATAATGCGTCACTGCAAGGGAGCGCAGCGACCGCGGCACTGCGAAGCGTCCCTTGTGGAGTCTACCTGATAGCCAGGCGCGAGGTTCTCGAAAGTTCTCCCTGGTTCTCAGACCAAGCGATTAGCTCGACCGCTGGTCAAAACTAGTGGAAACCCTTCGGTCAATGCCCTTGCATGGTCCGGAGACCATGCAAGAACACCGGTTCGTCACTGCTAGGGAGCAGAGCGACCGCGGCACTGCGAAGCGTCCCTTGTGGAGTCTACCTGATAGCCATTCGCGGGGTCCTCTAAAGCTCTCCCTGGTTCTCAGACCAAGCGATTAACTCGACCGCAGGTCGCCTTTTACTTACTCAAACTCATGGAGACCTTTTGGTCAAAGCCCTTGAGTGGTCATAAGGTTGTGTCAGAACAGGACGCCCGTGTGTCATTCTGAACGAAGCGAAGACTCTGAGCAAAGCGCTTGCCAGCTCAGCCACAAATACCTGACATACCGTAATTGCTCAAGGTGCGCACCCTGACTGACTCTATTCCCATGTCTGAAAATTCGTGCAATCCTGCTATAATTACACATCTTTACTAATAAATTACATCTAAAATGAACCCAGGTAATATGTCCGCACACGAGCCAAATCTCCCCACCCCGCTCCCGCCTCTCACCGAAGAACTTGTTCTCAGCCTCTGGTCGCAAACCTATAACACCAGCGGCAAACCCGATTGGTCCCATATCTTCCCCTACTATGCCGATGATATCGTTTTCCAGGACCCCATCCAAAAGGTGGTGGGCAAGGCGGATTTTGTGGCAATGTGCGACCGCCTGACCGGGCGCTGCCAGGAACTCAAAATGGATATCACCTCCATCGCCAGCGGTGAGAATGTCATCTTTATGCAGTGGACGATGACCATGGTTTTCCGCAAGACGCCCAGCACCCCCATTTACGGCTGCACCAAACTCAGCCTCAATTCTGCCGGCCTCATATCGCACCAGCGCGACTATTACGACCTGTGGGGGGATATTTTCGCGAACGTCCCGGTGATGAAACGCGCTTATCCCCGCTTTATGCGCAAACATTTCGGATAAAACCGCCATGAAATTACTTCCCGACGAACTGCAGTACATCCAGAACAGCCTGAAAAAACAGAACCGAACGGACGCGCGCCTGGACGGCAAAATCTGCCTCATCACAGGCGCCACATCGGGGGTAGGCTACCAAAGTGCCAGGCAGCTCGCCAAGGCAGGCGCGCGCCTCATCCTGCTCTGCCGCAATACGGAAAAAGCCCGCAATGTTCAGGCTGAACTGAGCAGAGACTTTAACGCGGAAGCGGATATTTTCCTTGCGGACATGACCAGGCTCGCGGAAGTCAGCCGGGCGGCCGGTCAAATCTCGGAAAAATATCCCAAAATTGATGTGCTGATTAATAATGCCGGCGTGTTCAATAAGCGCCGCCGAGTGACCCCCGATGGGAATGAAGAAATTTTTGGCGTCATCCATCTTGCTTCCTTTGTCCTGACCGCGGCGCTTATCCCCAACCTGAAGGCCGCCGCGCCGGCGCGCATCATCGAGGTCAATTCCGAAGCCCATCGTTTTGGAGGCCTTAGAATGGACGATCTGGATTGGTCCAGGCGACTGTTCATTCCCTTGCAGGCGTATGGGGCCGCCAAGATTGCCCAACTGCTGACCGGGCTCGAGCTGGCAAAGCGCCTGAAGGATGACGGAGTGAGTGTGTACATCATGCACCCCGGAGCCGTTCGCACCAATATCGGCATGAACAACAACTTCCTTTATCGTTTCTATAACCGCTATGTCCTGGGCCTGGTATTGCGAGACCCGCTTGTTTCCGGGGAAGCCGTATACTATCTTGCCGCCGCCCCGGAACTGGAAGGGGTCACCGGCAGATACTACAACCGAACCATTGAAGAGAAACCCGCCAGCTACGTGATTAACGAAAGATTGCAGCGGGAAATCTGGGATTACAGTGAAAAAATTGCACGGTCTTATTTAGGAGTACAGTATGGGCTTTGACACAGTCATTGTTGGAGCGGGCGCATCCGGCCTGACAGCGGCGGCATACCTGGCCAAATACGGGCACAGCGTCTTATTGTGCGAAAAAGAAGCTTACTGCGGCGGACTGATTAACTCGTTCACCCGCGACGGTTTCACCTTTGACGGCGGCATCCGCGCCCTGGAAGACGCGGGCGTTTTCTTCACCATGCTGCGCCACCTGGGCGTGGAAATCGAATTTGTGAAGAACCATGTTTCCATGGGAATCGAAGACCAGATATTCAACATCGAGTCAGAGAAAAGCATTGACGATTACGCGAACGTCCTGAAAAAGCTGTATCCCGATTCCACCTCCGAAATCGAGCTGATTACCAAAGACCTGCACCAAATCAGCCGCGCCATGGATATTCAGTACGGTATCAACAATCCCCTCTTTCTGGACCCCAAAACGGACGGGAAATACTTTGCCACCAAGGTGTTTCCCTGGTTAATCAAGTACGCGCTGAATGTCGGGAAAGTTCAGGCCAAGGCCAAACCGGTTATTCCGTACCTGCGCCAATTCACCTCCAACCAGGCACTTGTGGATATCATCACGCAGCATTTCTTCGCGGAGACCCCCGCCTACTTCGCGCTCAGTTATTTCAGAATTTTTCAGGAATACTATTACCCAAAGGGCGGCACAGGCGTTTTCGTGGATAAGATGAGCGCGTTAATCAAAGAGCACGGCGGCATTATCCGCACCAATACGGAAATCCAGCAGGTCGACCCGATAACAAAGACAGTCGCGACAACGGAGGGCGAGATAATCGCCTATCGCCATTTGCTCTGGACGGCTGACCAAAAGCGTCTCTACAACAGCATCCGCCTGGACAGCCAAAAGCATCCCGACTTAGCCGCCGCGCTGACCGAGAAACAGGCGTTCCTCGCCGATAAGATTGGCAACGACTCCATCCTTTCTCTATTCCTGACCACAGACCTGGACTCGGACTTCTTCAGAAACATCGCGACGGGACACGTGTTCTACACACCCAGCCGCGCGGGCCAGTCGACGGCTGGTCCGCTTCCGCTGGATGGTTCACGCGCCGAAATTGAAAGCTGGCTGCGAAAGTACCTGTCGCTCACCACGTACGAAATCTCCATTCCCGCTCTGCGCGACCCAAACCTGGCTCCGCCCGGGAAAACCGGTCTGGTCATCAGCATATTGTTCGATTTCAATCTGACCAAGAGAATTGCCGGGCAGGGCTGGTATGAGGAATTCAAGCAGTTTGCCGCGGATGTCATCGTGGAAACCCTGGATAAGACCCTTTATCCCAGCCTTTCCGCCGCGCTGACGAGCGCGTTCAGCGCGACCCCGCTCACCCTTCAAAAAACCACTGGCGCCACCGACGGCGCGATTACCGGCTGGTCCTTCCGCAACAACCCGGTGCCGGCCGAGTACCGCCTGGCGCGCATCGCCAATTCTGTAAACACCATCCTGCCCGATGTTTCCCAGGCCGGCCAGTGGACTTACAGCCCCTCGGGGCTGCCGGTTTCCTTGATTACCGGTAAGGTGGCGGCGGATAAAATTCACAGGCTGCTTGGCAAAGCCTAAAGACTGACCGCGGGAAACCCGCCCGCCAGTGAGAAGAGAACGCCAGGTTCGCAAACCCGGAGGAAAAGCAGACCCGCGAAACGCCTGGCGCTCAGTTTTTTAGCGCCCGCGCTGCCCGGCCCTGCCGTTCCAGGATGGGAGAAAGTCTCAGTCGTACCCGCGGGAGAACAGCCACCGCAGCCACTGCAGCAGCGTACGGCCTTCTTGCTCTCTCAGGATGTATTCTCCCGCGTTTTGGGCGGCCTGCCAGCCGGAGTAGACAAACCCCCAAAAGACCAGTCCAAAACTGAGGCCGGTAAACACAAAGAATGCCAGAGCGTCTTTCCTTTGGGCAGAAGCGATTGCATCGAATAATTCGCGAAGGGGCGGCAGCGCGTAAAGCAGCCTGAAAAAACCGAAACCAAGCCAGGTTCCCAGCGCGTTCAAGAGAATATCGTCCACATCAAACACGCGCACGGCCAGCAGCACCTGCAGCACTTCTATCACCAGCGAAAACCCCGCCCCGAGCAGAAGCACTTTCCAGCCTGAGCGCAAATCCCGGAAGAGCACCGCCGGAAAGAAGCCGACGGGGATGAAAACCACCACATTGCCCACCAGCAGCAGCTGCACAATGCGGATGAGCGGCTGGTAGCGGGTGGCCTCCGCCCTCTGAATCATGAGCAGGCTGTTGACAATGGGCACAAAATTGGCTTTGAGGGTCTTTTCCAGGTTAAAGCGGAAGGGTTCGAACAGCCGGTAGGAAAGCAGGCACAGAAACACGAAGAAAAGCGTGACCGCCAGCTCGCGCTTGAAGTCAAATTGCCTGGTCGTCAGCCCCCGGATAACGCGCATTGCAGCCCACAGCAAAGCAATCATCAGGTACAGGCCGGCGCTGTTTATTTCAAAAGTCATTGTTCACGCTTCTTTCTGGTCCGGTCCGGGCATTATAACATCCCGCTGCTGGAGGAGTCTTCCTCGCGATGGACTGTATTGCCTTTTGTTTTCCGAGGCGCTTGCCCGGGCTCTTTGGGCGCGGATGCTGGAAGCCCCCCTGGTTTTGCCGTGCCAGACCGCTGGCGAAGAATCCCGACCTGTTCGCTTACCATTCAGAGTCGCAGGCGAAAAAACTGCAGTTCCTGCCGGGCTTGCGAAAGCGGAAAACCGCGGAAACCTTTCGGTCAAAATCTTCGGCTGGTCAGGCGGCCATCCAGGACCAGCAAGAAGGATGACCGATACCAGTTAAAAACAGCCGCGCCCCTCCCGATGATTGACATTAAGGCTCAAAATCAGTAAACTATGAATGTTAAGCACTTCGACCTCTGACCTAAAGGAGCAGTCATGGCAGAAAAGAAATTTCTTATCGTAATGCGGTCTGGTCCCATTCCCGGCTCAAGCTATTTTATTGAAAAAGACGAGGTCTTTTTGGGCCGCGACCTGGCGAACGATTTGCCAGTTCCGGACCCTGAAATATCCCGCCGGCATGCCCGCTTCCTGCGCCGGGGGGATTCTGTTTATATCGAAGACCTCGGTTCCACCAACGGTACTTTTCTGAACGGCGTGCGCATCGCCGGCCCCCAGCAGCTGAAGGACGGCGACCTGATTACCCTGGCGGAAAACACCGTGATGAGCTTCGAAGTGAAAGGCGCGGCCACTGAGCCTCTGCGCGTCAGCGCTGGCAAGGCGGAGCCCGCCCTCTACACCCCGGAAGCCCCGGTTCAGGCCGCCTACCAACCCGTGCCCGCGCCTGTACCCCAGCAGCCCGTCGCCCCCGCCCCCACGCCGGTGCGGGAGAAGAAAAAAGTGGGCTGGTGCCTGATTGTGCTGTTGATTTTGCTCGCGCTGGTGCTGATTGTGGGAGTGGTGCTGATATTCATGCCGGCATCCTGGTGGTGCGCCCTCACCTTCAACCAGCTGCCTGGCTGCCCTATATATTGACCTGCCCTTTTCTGAAGACCCAGGAGGCTGATGAGTTCATCAGCCTCTTTTTCTTTATTCCAGCGCGGTACTTTCAAATTTCCGGCTAAATTTTGCCGTTTTTATTAGTTCCAGGGTTTTCCCATAAATAACGGTTGCCTTAGAAAAATCTATGAATTTTTGGCTCTAAAGCCATTACAGGCCTTTTAAGGTATAATTGAATGGTTGCCAGCCATCCATTCACCTGCTGGCAGCGCCAGGAATATGCAATGAGCGAAGAAACCGAACTCCCCGAAACGCCGGAAAACGATAATGCCGGCAACTTGCAGCATGTGGATATCGACAGCCAAATGCGCACCGCGTACCTTGATTACGCCATGAGCGTCATTGTCGCGCGCGCCCTGCCGGATGTGCGCGACGGCCTCAAACCCGTGCACCGCCGTATCCTCTACGCCATGCAGGATATGGGCAATCGTTCCACCGCCCCATACAAAAAATCCGCCAGAATTGTGGGCGAAGTGCTGGGCAAGTACCACCCCCACGGCGATTCTGCCGTCTACGACGCGATGGCCCGCATGGCCCAGGATTTTTCCATGCGCTACCCCCTGGTGGATGGCCAGGGCAACTTCGGCTCAATCGACGGGGACTCCCCGGCGGCGATGCGTTACACCGAAGCCCGCCTCGCCAAAACCGCCGAGGAGCTGCTGCTGGACCTGGATAAGCAAACCGTCGATTTTGTGGATAACTTCGACGGCTCGCTGCAGGAACCGGAAGTGCTGCCGGCGCGTTTACCCAACCTGCTAATGAATGGGTCCAACGGCATCGCAGTCGGCATGGCAACCAATATCCCTCCGCACAACCTGCGCGAGCTTACCGCTGCTCTGAACATTCTCATAGACCGCTATGACGAAATCGATGAAGTCAGCGTCGAAGACCTGATGCAGGCCGTCTCCGGACCGGACTTCCCGACCGGCGGAATCATTGTGGGCGGCGAGGGCATCCGGCAGGCCTACAGCACCGGCCGGGGCAAGCTGACGGTGCGCGGCGTTGCCGAGATTGAAGAAATCCGGGCCGGGCGGTACGCGATTATCATCACGGAAATCCCCTACCAGCTGAACAAAACCAACCTGATTGAACGCATCGCGGAATTGGTGCGGGAAGGCAAACTGGACGCGATATCGGATATGCGCGATGAATCTGACCGGCGCGGGCTGCGCATTGTGATTGAACTAAAACGCGGTACCCAGCCCAAGAAGGTGCTCAATCAACTGTATAAATACACCCCGCTGCAGTCCACTTACGGCGTGCACCTGCTGGCTCTGGTGGATGGCGAACCCCGCACGCTCTCGCTTAAACGCGCCTTGTTCCACTATTTGGAACACCGCCAGGTGGTTATCACCCGGCGCGCGCTCTTCGACCTGGACAAGGCCAAAAAACGCGCCCATATCCTGGATGGTCTGCTGATCGCTCTTGCCAATCTGGATGAGGTCATCGAAACAATTCGCAAATCCGCCGATGCAGACACAGCCAAGACAAGCCTGATGGAACGCTTTGCCCTCACGGATATTCAGGCGCAGGCAATTCTGGATTTGCAGCTGCGCCGGCTGGCCGCTCTGGAGCGTCAGAAGATTGAGGACGAGCACAAGGAATTGATGGAGCAAATCGCTCATCTTGAGGACCTGCTGGCGCATCCCCGTAAAATCCTCGAAGTTATTCGCGCTGATTTAAACGAGGTCACAGATAAATTTGGCGACGAGCGCCGCACTCGCATTGAGTACGACCTCGATAACGACCTCTCGGACGAAGCCCTGGTGCAGGACGCTCCTGTTTTTGTTTCTATCACCCAGCGCGGTTACATCAAACGCGTTTCCGACAGCGCGTACCGGGCCCAGGGGCGCGGCGGACGCGGCGTGATGGGCCAGACCATGCGCGACGAAGACGAAGTGCTCTTCTTTGTCCGCAGCAATACGCTGGCCACCCTGCTGTTCTTTACCGATAAAGGCAAGGTGTATTCCGAGCGCGTGTTCGAACTCCCGGAAGAAAGCCGGCAGGGACGCGGCATCGCGCTGGTCAACATCATCAACCTGGAACCCGATGAAACCGTCACCGCCCTGCTATCCGTCCCGGATTTTAAACAGGCCAACTACTGCACCATGGCCACCAGGCGCGGGCGCGTCAAACGCATTGCCCTGGCAGAATTTGCCAATGTGCGCCCCTCCGGACTGATTGCCATCAAGCTGGATGAAGGCGACAGCCTGGGCTGGGTTTGCCTGACCAGCGGCAAGGATGAAATCATGTTGATTACCCGCGGAGGCAAAGCGCTGCGCTTTTCTGAAGAAGAAATCCGCCCCACAGGCCGCACCACCATGGGCGTCACAGGCATCCACCTGCGCGCCGAAGACGCGCTGGCAGCCATGGCGGTGGTGGAACCGGGCGGTTATCTGCTGGTCCTGACGGAAAAAGGGCACGGCAAGCGCACGCCGCTGGATGAATACATGCCAAAATCGCGCGCCACGCTGGGCGTTGCCACCATAAACCCGACCGCTCTGGCGCGAATCGGCAGCATAGCGGAGGCGCTGGTCGTGCAGGAATCTGATGAAATCACACTGATTTCTTCCGCGGGCATCGTGCTGCGCATGAAGGCTGCCAATGTTTCCGTGCAAGGCAGAGCCACCCAGGGCGTCAAAGTGATGGTATTGGACGAGGGGGACACCCTGGCAGCGGTTGCCCGCATCCCAGGCGGGGACATCCTCACGTCCGGCCTGCCGGATTCTCAGGCGGAGATTTCCGCGGAGTAAAAACGCTCAATTCTGCCGTCGTCAGCTTCCGCGCACAAACATCCGTCTTTTTCAACCCACAAAGGACGCGCCTTCAAAGGCGCGTCTGCATTTTTCCTCAGGCGCACCCACTCCCCCTTGAATGCCAGACGGGCATTAATTTCGTCAATCAGGCTGTCGGCAGCCAGTTCCTCTCGTGCGCGCCAAATCTCAGGCAGGAGCATCTCCAGCAGGTCACGCGGGCTGAGTTGAAGGCCGGCCTGTCCTTCCAGGCTGCCGGCTGGAAAAACCGCTTCAGAGGCCGGAGGCAGAGCGGCATTTGAAAGATTGACGCCCATTCCGATGACCACCGCGGTGGGAATTTGGCCCTGCCAGAGCGTTTCAGTCAGCACCCCGCAGACCTTTTTCCCGGCTATCAGCACGTCATTTGGCCATTTAATATTGGAAATGACCCCAAAGTGATTTTCAAGCGCGCGTGCGAGCGCCAGGCACCCAAGCAGCGTAAAGCGCGTCAAAAACGGATATTCCTGAGCCGCGGGCCGCAAAAGGACGCTGAAGGTCAGCGACGCGTCCGGGCGGGAAAACCAGCTCCGGCCCTCCCGACCGCGCCCGGCCGTCTGATGCAGCGCGCGCACCACGGTGCCGTCTGGAGCGCCGTTTTCTGCCAGCCGCAGGCAGTCGTCATTGGTCGAGTTGGTTTCGGCGAGGAGTATCACCTTGAAAGGAGGCACATCGGACCCTGCAGCCATGCCAGCCCTGTTACTCGCGCGGGAGAGAGAAGCAAATGCGCGAGCCTTCTTTGTAAGTTTCGTCCACCCAGATTTTGCCCTCATGGGCGCGGATGATTTCCCGGCACAGGTAAAGCCCCAGACCGGTGCCTTTGGTCGTTTTCGCGACCTCATCCGAACGGTAAAAACGGTCAAACACAAATGGCTGGTCGCGCGGGTCGATGCCCGGGCCGTGGTCGCTCACGCAAACAACCACATCTTTTTGCCGCGCCTTGCCGCTGATGCGAATTTCGCCAGTCGGGCTGTACTTAATCGCGTTGTTCAATAAATTGGTAAGCACCTGCCGGATTCGTTCCTCATCGGCCGGGACCGCGGGAAAATCGGCGGGAAAATCGACCTCAAAGCTGTGTTTTTCGGTTTGGGAAGTGTATCGGTCTGCCAGAAAGCGCGCCAGACGGGGAATTTCCAGCTCAACTTTTTTGAGCGTCAGCCCGCCTGCTTGCAGTCGGGTCGCGTCCAGCAGGTCTTCCACCATTTCCGTCAGGTGGTCTGCTTCTTCTTCGATGACAGCCAGGCTCTCGGACACTATCTCGCGGTCCCATTCCACGTCATCGCGCCGCAAGGTGCTGACGTAGCCTTTTATCAGCGCGATAGGCGTCTTGAGTTCGTGGCTCACCACGGAGATAAAACTGGTTTTCATCTCTTCCGCGGTTCGAAAGCGGGTAATATCCCTGACGGACGCGATGACATTTATCAGCTTGTTTTCTGCCGAGAACAGTGGTCCGTAGCTAATCCCAACCGGCAGTGGTTCGCGCAGCCCCTCGCGCAGCATATCGCCTTCCAGGTAAAAGAGATTTTGCACGCTTTGCGACCAGTTATTGGCAACGGCTTCTTCCAGCGTGACTCCCTGCGGAGGTTTAGCCCAGCGGATTACCTCCGAAAAGTGCTTCCCGACGCACTGCTCCTCGGTGGTATTCAGCAGGCGCTGCAGGGCTTTGTTTGCCCGCTCCACACGCAAATCCGGCGTGAGAATGAGAATGCCGTCCGCCGCTGAATCTAACAAAGCTTCCAGGCGCAAAGATTGCTCGCGGGTTTCGTTGTAAAGGCGCGCGTTGCGTACGGCGATAGCCGCCTGGTTCGCGAAGCTGGTCAGCAGCATGCGGTCGTTGGCGGAAAAGAGTCCGCGGTAATTGCGGAAAACATAAATCTGACCAATCACCTGCTTTTGGAAAACCATGTTGATTCCAACGCCGGTCAGCATCCCCATGCTGATGTCGCTCAACATGCGGTTGATTTCCGGCACATGTACTTCATCGTCTTCCGTCGAGTCCGCCGGTTGGGCTTCCAGCCAGCGCTTCAGATAGTTCAGCAGCGCTTCGGCAATGCCTTCGTGCACGGCGATGTGCCAGCCGCGTTTTTCATCCTTAAGCGCGATAAAGCCGGCGTGTCCGGTCAGCATTTCAATCGTGATGCGCAGGATGCGCAGCAAGAGCACGTCCAGGTCCAGCTCTTCGGTGAGGGCTCTGGAAATTTCGAGCAGGTAATCTCTTTGACGCACGCGATAATCGGGCAGCATGCCTACATTTTAATCGCAAAAAACAATTAGCGCAGCACCATAAAAGGCAAGGCGCTGTTTGTGCCGGGCTCTTCAGCGCGGTTGTATCAATGGCGGGCTGAAAAACACATCCTTCATTACGTTCAGGATAACAGAGAGGTTGTCATTCTGAGCGACGCCTCTGTTCCTGCCGGTGCCCTCACCGCGCGGGATGGCTGAGCGCAGGTCTCCTTCAGGCAGGTCAAGAGCCTGGAGACCTTTCGGTCAAATACCTTGCACGGTCAGGAGACCATGCAAGCACAAGGAGTCTGTCATTCTGAGCGAAGCGAAGAATCTCCCTGCTGCTAAAAAATGAGCCTATCCGTTCACACCGGTGCCCTTACCGCGCGGGATGGCTGAGCGTAGGTCTCCTTCAGGCAGAGCAAGGGCCTGGAGACTTTCGGTCAAATCCCTTGCACGGTCAGGAGACCATGCAAGCACAAGGAGTCTGTCATTCTGAGCGAAGCGAAGAATCTCCCTGCTGCTAAAAAATGAGCCTATCCGTTCACACCGGTGCCCTCACCGCGCGGGATGGCTGAGCGCGGGTCTCCTTCAGGCAGGTCAAGAGCCTGGAGACCTCTCGGTCACATCCCTTGCACGGTCAGGAGACCTTACAGGACGAGCAAAAAACAGACGGCATTCGTAAAAGAAAACAGCGCGGTGTTGCTAACACCGCGCTGTGATGTTTCTCGCCTGGTCTTAAGCCAGCGCGTGCTCTTTTTCCGCCAGGCCAATGGCTTCATCCAGAATGAGCATGGCTTCATCCACCTCGGATTTGCTGGTGGAGAGGGGCGGCGTGATGCGAATGACGCTTTTTCCGCAGCCCAGGGTCATCAGCCCGCGCTCGAAAGCTTTATTGACAATATCATCGCGCAGTTTTTCAGCCGGCTGCTTGCTTTCGCGGTCCAGCACAAACTCCACCCCCAGCATAAAGCCCTTACCGCGCACATCCCCGATGCTGGGATGTTTGGCCTGCAGTTCTTCCAGGGCGTCTTTACAATAAGCGCCCACCACGCGGGTATTTTCCAGGTATTCTTCCTCGATGAGCTGAATGGTGGCCAGGGCGGCCGCACATGAGATGGGGTTCCCGCCGTAAGTATTGCCGTGCGAGCCTTTCGGCCAGTCCATCAGATGCTTTTTGGTGACCATCGCGCCCAGCGGCATGCCGGAGGCTATGCCCTTGGCTGTCAGCAGAATATCCGGTTCCACCCCAAAGTGTTCAATCGCCCACCATTTTCCGGTTCTGCCCATGCCCGATTGGACTTCATCCACAATCAGGAGGATATCGTACCGGTCGCACAGCGCGCGCAGCGCCGGGAAAAAGTCATCGGGTGGGAAGATATAACCGCCTTCCCCTTGCACCGGTTCCACCAGAATGCCGGCAACATCATCGCCGGGCACCAGGTGCCCCAGGATTTCATCTTCAATGTAATGCACCACGGTTTCCCCGTCCCCCAGGCCGGGCCTGCGCTTAAGCAGCGGTCGGTAGGGGTTGGGGAAGGGCACGTGCACCACGCCGTTCATGAGCGGGAAAAACCCGCCTTTGTAATTGGCTTTGCTGGCGGTGAAGGTGACCGCCCCGAGTGTGCGCCCGTGAAACGCGCCCAAAAATCCAATAAACTGCGTACTGCCGGAATGATACCGCGCCAATTTGATGGCGGCTTCCACGGATTCGGTGCCGGAATTGGTCATAAAACAGCAGGAAGGACCGCTCCAGGGGGCAATTGAATCAAGTTTTTCAGCGAGCCTGATCCAATTCTCGTGATAAAAATCTGAAGAAATGTGGATGAACTTTTCCGCCTGTTCCTGAATGGCTTTTACCACGCGCGGGTTGCTGTGACCGGTGGAAGCGACGGCAATGCCGGCCTCAAAATCCAGAAAACGATTGCCGTCCACATCCCAGACTTCAGTTCCGCGTCCATGGTCCATGACGAAGGGATATCCGCGCGGGTAAGAAGGCGAAATTACCTGATTATCCCGTTCGATGAAGGCTCGCGCCTTTTCTCCTGGTAAGTTCAATGGCTGCATAGCTGGATCTCCTTTCAAAAAGCGATTAAACAAAAGAACCAACCCGGGTGAGAAGTGGCTGGTTCTGCTTCAGTAAATCATGAAATTATTATACCATAGGTGGCAGCGTAAGGTGCGCCTTGCTCGCGATTTTTGCTCTCCGGGCCATTCCCGCGTCGCTTCCCGACCGCGCCGCTTATGTTGACGCTTCCCTGAAATCCTGCTATCATCCAATTAATGAACGACTCCGGCAGCAAAGACAAGCGCAAACGGCGGTTTTGGAAAAAGGTGAAGGACGAAGCACGCTGGCTGCTTCCCGGCACCGGCTTCAAACGCTGGATTTTGCTCACCATACTGGGTTCCATGCTGCTGGGGCTCGGCCTCGCGGTGCTGATTTTGGGCTACTACCGCTCCGCGTCCAACCCCACAGTGGTCCCGATTCTGGCGTTTCTCTCCCTGCGCTGGCTGGACCGCCCCATCCGCTTTGTGCTATTTGGCGGCCTGGGGCTGTTCATGATTGTGGTTGGCATTTGGGGCGCCAACCGTTCCCTGCTCAAACCTTTCGAAAAATCCGGCCGACCGCTGATAGACACAATTCAATCCTACCGCCGGCGCGAGAAAGGCATGCGTGTGGTGGTTATTGGCGGCGGGCACGGCCTGGCTACCCTGCTGCGCGGGCTTAAGGAGTACACGCATAACATCACCGCCATTGTCACCGTCGCGGATAACGGCGGTTCTTCCGGCGAACTGAAACGCGATTTGGGCATCCTCCCTCCCGGAGACATCCGCAACTGCCTTTCCGCGCTCAGCAGCGACGAAGCCCTCCTTTCGCAGGTGTTCCAGTACCGATTTCAGACAGGCACCGGCCTGACCGGACATTCGCTTGGAAATCTCTTCATCTCCGCCCTGAGCGAGATTACCGGCAGTTTTGAGGAAGCCGTGGCCGAATCAGGTCGGGTTTTGGCTATCTACGGTCAGGTGCTGCCGGCCACCGTCTCCAATGTTGAACTGATAGGCGAAATTCTGGACCCCGAAACGCAGCAAATCATCCGCGTAAGCGGAGAATCTGAACTTACCAACACGCCCGGTAGTATTAAGCGCGTCTGGCTGGACCCGGCCAATACCCCGGCCTATCCGCCTGCCGTGCAGGCCATTCTCAGCGCGGATTTAATTATCCTGGGGCCGGGCAGTCTGTACACCAGTCTGCTACCTAACCTGCTCGTCACAGGCCTCACAGATGCCATCGAAGCCAGCCGCGCGCAGAAATACTTTGTCTGCAACGTTGCCACGCAGCGGGGTGAAACGGACGGCTTTAACGCCTCTGACCATTTGCGAGTGATTGAACAGCATATTGGCCGGGACCTGTTTGATTTGGTCATATGCAACCGCACTTTCCGCGGCAAGCTGCAGGATGACATCGAATGGGTGACCGCCGACGTGCCTTTGCACGAGAATTATCACGTCTACGAAACCGACCTGGTGGATGACCTCTATCCCTGGCGGCACGATTCCAAAAAGCTTGCCCGCGCCATTGTGAACCTGTTTGAGGAACGCACCGGACCGCTTTCCTGAGCGATTGACTTGGAACTGAATAAGAATTAATTTTGAAAACCATCGGGCAGGTGGTAAAATTTGATTGTTAAGATTCAACATTCCATGGAGGATTTTCTATGAAAACACAAGTAGGTATTAACGGCTTTGGTCGTATCGGACGCCAGGTCTTAAAGGCGATTATGGAACGCGCTGGTGACGAACTGGAAGTGGTCGCCATCAACGATTTGTTTGACGCCCAGACGAACGCGCATCTCTTCAAATACGACTCCAACTACGGCATCTATCCCGGTACCGTGGAAGTTGTAGACGGAAATCTGGTCATCGATGGCAAGACCATCAAAGTCTTCGCGGAAAAAGACCCAGGCAATCTACCCTGGAAAGACCTCGGCGTGGACATCGTGATTGAATCCACCGGCATCTTCACCACCGCCCGCACAGAAAACGGCAAAGTCGGCGCGGATGCCCATATCCTGCGCGGCGGCGCTAAAAAAGTAATTATCTCCGCGCCCGCCAAAGGCGAGGACCTGACCATCGTATTAGGCGTGAACGATGATAAGTATGACCCCGCTGTGCACCACATCATCAGCAACGCCTCCTGCACCACCAACTGTCTGGCCCCCGCCGCCAAGATTGTGCACGAGAAGTTCACCATCCTGAACGCGGTCATGACCACCATCCACTCTTATACCAACGACCAGGTCATCCTGGACCAGGGTCACAAGAAAGAAATGCGCCGTTCCCGCGCTGCCGGCCTGAATATTATCCCCACCACCACCGGCGCCGCCAAGGCTGTCGCGTTGGTCATCCCCGACCTCAAGGGCAAATTTGACGGCTATTCTTTGCGCGTCCCGACCCCCACAGTCTCCATCGTGGATTTTGTCGCCACCATTGAAAAGCCCACCACCAAGGAAGAACTGAACGCCGCTTTCGTTGAAGCTGCTAATGGTTCTCTCAAGGGCATTCTCGGCGTCACCACCGGCGCGTACAACCAGCCGCTGGTTTCCTCCGATTTCAAGGGCGACCCGCGCTCTTCAATCGTCGACCTGCCCAACAACATGGTCATGGGCGGCAATCTCATCAAAGTCGTCACCTGGTACGACAACGAATGGGGTTACTCTTGCCGCACCGCCGACCTGGCGAAGATG
>Ga0116184_10000238_pt1 | contig 69485 bp, 56 predicted proteins | sample AD_JPNNA5_MetaG_FD_89886 | JGI IMG/M metagenome (GOLD analysis project Ga0116184, IMG submission 89886) | Active sludge microbial communities of municipal wastewater-treating anaerobic digesters from Japan - AD_JPNNA5_MetaG | ecosystem: Engineered > Bioreactor > Anaerobic > Digestate | place... | reverse complement strand
TCTGGAACTGTCAAATGGACCCGGGCACAACCCCCCAAAGTTAAACCAGCGTATCCAAGTCTGTCCTGTCAGCAGACCAATAGACATAAGTAACAGCAACGTAAACCACAAACGTTTTTTCATCGATCCTCCCCATTGATACAGGGCTTTACGTGCGTTTTTCTTTAATGAACTCAAGCTAAATGCGTATCGCGAGCCTTTTGTTCAACTATGACCGTTCATCCTAACTGGTTGTATTTTAAATGAATCGCTATCCTGTGTCAAGAACTATTTTCCCCGGCATTCCCTGATGGATTCCCAAAAAACGATTCCAAAACGTTGCCGGGGAAGCGTCAGACCGGGAGTTTGTGAAGCATGGCAGGCTGACTGGCACAAGGGGTTTGACAAAAAAGGGGCGGGAAAAAACTTTGTGCAAACATCGGTTGGCGGAGGCCAACAGCCAAAGTGCCGCCAGCCGCCAAAAGAGGACCCCAATGCAGACAATAGCAATCGACGGAAACAGCCTGAGCCTGGAACAGGTTGAGGCAATAGCAACAAAGCGGACGCCCATAGCGTTAACCGACGCCTGCCTGGCCAAAGTGAAGAAATGCCGCGAATACGTGGACAAGGTTATCGCGAGGGGCGATGTGGTTTACGGGCTCACCACCGGTTTCGGCAAATTCAGCACGGTCACCGTGCCCCTGGAACACACAGCGGAACTTCAAGTTAACCTGATCCGCAGCCATGCCACCAGCGTTGGCCCGGTTTATTCCACTGCCCAGACGCGCGCCATCATGCTGCTGCGCGTGAACGTTTTGGCCAAGGGGCATTCCGGCATCCGCGTGCAAACTTTGCAAACCCTGGTGGAAATGCTCAACCGGGGCGTTCATCCGTTGATCCCGATGCGGGGTTCAGTTGGAGCCAGCGGCGACCTTTCACCCCTTTCCCATCTGGCTTTGCCGCTCATCGGGGAAGGCGAGGCGGAATTCCAGGGCCAGATAATGAGCGGCGCGGAGGCCATGCGCAAAGCCGGACTGGAACCTGTGAAACTGGCTGCCAAAGAGGGACTCGCGCTTAACAACGGCACCCAGGTGATGGCCGCTTTGGGAGTCTTGAACCTGCTGGAGGCCGAGAGGTTGTGCAAATATGCCGACCTCAGCGCCGCTGCCAGCATTGACGCTTTGCGGGGCACGCCGCGGGCTTTTGATCCGCTGGTCCATTCTTTGCGCCCCCACCCCGGCCAGGCAGACAGCGCGGCCAATCTGCGCAACCTGCTGGCCAACAGCCCCTTGCGAGCTTCGCACAAGAACTGCGGCAACGTTCAGGATGCCTACAGCCTGCGCTGCACGCCACAGGTGCATGGCGCCACGCGTGACGCTTTGGCCTACGCGCGCGGGGTTTTGACCGTCGAGATCAATTCCGCCACCGACAATCCGCTGATTTTCCCCGACGAAGAGAAGGTGATATCCGGAGGCAATTTCCACGGCCAACCTCTTGCCCTGGCACTGGATACGCTGGCCATCGCGATCGCCGAACTGGCCTCCATCGCGGAGCGGAGGGTGGAACAAATGCTCAATCCCGCCCTCAACCGTGGGCTGAATGCTTTTCTGGCCAAGCGTCCGGGTATCGATTCCGGCTTCATGATAGTGCAGCTTACCGCCGCCTCGCTGGTCTCGGAAAACAAGGTTCTGGCCCATCCCGCCTGCGTTGACAGCATCCCCACCTCCGCGAACCAGGAGGACCACGTGTCCATGGGCTCCATTTCCGCCAACAAGCTGACGCAGGTGGTGGAGAACGTGCGCGGCGTTCTGGCCATCGAGCTCATGATCGCCTGCCAGGCCCTTGATATGAGGGGCATTTCCAGTTCGCCGGTCCTGGAGCGGGTGAAGGCCCTGCTGCGCCAAAGCGTGCCCCGGCTCGAGGAAGACCGGATCGCTTATCCGGACGTGAACTCGGCGATAGATTTGCTGGCATCGGGAGCCGTCCTGAGTGAAGTGGCCGCCGCGGGTGTAGATTTGTATTGACAAATAATCGCCACCGCGCCCGGATGCGATTATGAGAAAAATAGTTCCGCTGCTCTTGCTGGCCCTTGCTTTGGCCTCCTGCATCCAGGTGAACACGCTTTACAACGCGCGCAAGTATTTCGCCGCCGCCCAGGCCAGGCCTCTGAACGCCAACGGCCGGCCCAACAACCAGGCCGTGGAGGAATACACCAAAACGATCCAGAAATGCGGCATCATTCTCAGCAACCCAACCCGGGACAGCCGGACCGACGATGCCCTCTACCTGATGGCCAGGGCCCTCTACTATAAAGGCAACAGCTCTTTTCAGGCCAAGGACCAGTTCGAATCTCTGATCAAAGGTTTTCCTGAAAGCCCCTTCTTCGGCGAGGCGCATATCTATCTGGCAAAGGTTTTGCGCGACATCAACCGCATGGACGACGCGGTTAAGGTATTGCAGGAATTCATCCTGGACCCCCGACACAAGAAACTGCACCCCCGCGCCTTGCTGACCCTGGCAGACTTCAACATCGCCGACAAGGATTATCTGGAAGCCCAGTACTGGCTTGGCAGGATCATCACGGACTATCCCAAATCCAGCGAATACCGCGAGGCTTTCTTCATCTATGGCCAAAACTACTTCATCCAGAAAGACTACCGAGCAGCGCTGGAGGAATTTCAAAAGATAGCCAGAGACCGCCGCATCCCCCAGCCGATGAAGCTGGAAGCGCGTTACTACGTGGCTTTGAACCAGTTTATGCTCGGCGAGCATGAGCAAAGCGACAAGACCCTGCGCAAACTGCTCAAAGACGAACTCCGGCCGGAGAAGGTTTCCCAGGCCAGGGTGCTGCAAGCCAGGCTGATGCTGGCCCGCGGCGAAGGGGAAAAAGGCCTGGCGGAGATAGAGGACATCATGAAAGTCTATCCCCGCACGCAGAGTTCAGCCGAGGCGCAATACCATTTGGGCGAATATTATTTCTACGAGCTGCGTGACCTGGACAAAGCCGGCACGGCCTACAATAAGGTGCGAACTGAATTCTCCAACTCGGAACTGGCCGAACCCGGGCAGCAAAAAGCCACGGCGGTCACTCAGCTCAAAACCAAGCCGGGCTTCGATCCTACCAACAACCTGCAGCAGTTTGTGGACTACCACATCACCGCCGCGGAAAACTACTTCAGCGTTTTCTCCCTGCCGGATTCCGCGCTGCTGATGTATCAGCGGATAATCGATTCCAGGGACAGCCTGCAAACCCTGCGGGACAGCCTGGCAGTGAAACTGGATGCCAAACAAAGCCTTGCTGACTCTTTGGGACAGGCTTTGGCGGCCTTGCCGGAACCGGTTCTGCCGGACAGCACGGAGGTCGAGGCTGACAGTTTGACAGTCGTTGCCGATGCCCCAATGGTTGCTGACAGCCTGGCGATTCCCGGTCTGGAGATGGAACTGAATGACGGCGCCGACAGCCTGGGCACCGCGGATACTATGACCTTTGCTGAAACGGAGGCTGACAGCCTGAGGATAGAGGAGTTCGAGCCCGGCCAGGAAGCATTGCCTGACAGCCTGGGCCTTCCGGATATGGATCCGGAATTGTATGCTGAAGCGGACAGCCTGGGCTTGCCGGAACTCGATCTGGAGGTGCCTGCTGAAGCCGACAGCCTGGCAGGAATTGATGAACAGGAAAAGGCTCCCGACCCTGAGGAACAGCGCAGGCAGCTTCAGCAGCGGTTTTCGGCGGCGGAAACGGATTTGAACCAGACCCGGGACCGCTTGGAAGCGATGGATGCCCTTTTTGTCCGTTACGACAGGGAACTGACGCCCATGGCCCTCTTTTCCCAGGCCAACATCCACAGCAGAACCGGCCCCGACCGTCCGCGCATGGAAGAAATATACTCAGACATGCTAACCCACTTTCCCAACAATAAATACACCAACGCCATGGATGACCTGCTGGCCGGCGAAACGGTGCGCCTCATCGATCCCGACGAGGAAGCCCAAGAGCTTCTTCTGGACAGGGCTTTCGGCATGGCGGAATCCGAGCCGGACTCCATGCTGGTGATCCTGAACGAACTGGCCGCCTCGGATTACCTGCCGATCAGCCTGAAGGCCAACTATCGCCTGGGCTGGTTCCACACTTTCGAAGTGCCGGACACCACTGCTGCCAAACCCTATCTGGACAAAGTGTTGGAGCTTGAGCGCACCGGGGAATACGGCTCCATGACCTCCCGTTTTTACGATGGCAGGAATTTCAAGCTGCGAAGCGGTGACGAACTGCCGGATTCCCTGGCAGTGGCGGACAGCCTGCAGGCTCTGGCTGATTCGACGGCGGTTGCCGATTCGCTGAAACCGGCGGACGGGCAGGAGCCGGAACCGCAAGCCGAGCCGGAGATAAAGCCCCAGGAAGATTCTCCGGACCTGGATAAGGAAGAATCCCCGGATTCGGATGAAGCGGAGGGCGGAGAAGTGAAGCCGGAAACCTTGCCGGAGGAGTCTACTCCCGAAGAACCCAAGCCGGAAGAGCCTTTGCCGGACCAGCCGGCCCCGGATGGGGAATCGCCGGAAGAACCGCCCCAGGATGATGGCCAGCCCGGGGATGACGGCGGTTCCCAGACCCTGACACCGGATGGGCCCGCAGAGTAACAACCAGGCTTCTGCCCTCAGCGGGCAAAACCTCTGGCTGCGGCTGCTGATCCTGGTGCTGGCCCTGTTTGCCGCTCTGGACGCGTCCTGGCGGCAGCTTGGCATGCTGATGGCCCTCTACTGCCTGTTCATGCTGCTCGACTTTTCCCTCTATCCCAAGCTCCTCCGGGGACTGCGCCTCACCCTGCCTTTTCTGGCGGCCTATTGGGTCTTCGGCACCATCTTCAAAGCTGAATTTCCCGATATGCTGCTCTTCAGCCTGAAGCTGATCTTCTTCATCGAGGCCACCGTCTATTGTTTCGGCAACCTGCATCTCAGCCTGGTTCTGCGCGACACCTCATGGCTGCGCAAGCGCAAGTGGGGCATGAGGTTGCTGCGCTTCATCCTGGCCACTGCTCTCTACATCAGGGCCTATACAAGGCATTTCGACCGGCACAAACTCAAAGGCCATAGCAGCATCGGCACGGTTCTGGACAGCATGATCGCCGCCGCGACCAGGGTTTACCGGGATTCGGATGTGATCGAGGCTCATTTGGCCTGGTTGCTGAAAGCCCCTGTGGCCGAATCCGGCAGGCCCGCGGCCAACCTCATCGCCCTCAGCCTGATGACCTTGATGGTGCTTATCAGTTCGGTGTGAGAATATGGCCCGCTTTTTGATGCGCCTGATGTATGACGGGACCGGCTTCCGCGGCTGGCAGGTCCAGTGCGCGGGACGCAGCATCCAGGGTGACCTCATCTCCGCTTTTCACCAGATCGGAGTTCGCCATCCCGGAGTCACCGGAGCGGGCCGCACTGACGCTGGTGTCCATGCCCTAGCCCATTTCGCCCATTTCGACTACCGCGGCAAAATGAGCCCGCGCCAGCTCATGCTTGCCCTGAACAACAAACTGGGGCAGGACTTGATGATAACAGGCATCTGGGCGGTGGCGGATGATTTTCACGCCCGCTACCAGGCCATGGCCCGCAGCTACGTCTATCTGCTGGCCCGGGTGCAAACCCCGCTGAACCGCCTGCACACGGGTTTCATGCCCCGCCGCGACATCGGGGTGCCCAGCCTTTCCCGGCTGGCAGAAGTGCTGCTCGGCTCCCACGACTTTTCCTCTCTCAGCCGCGACAATCCTTTGGTGCCCAACCATATCTGCGACATCCAAAGGCTTGAAATCTCCGAGGAGCGGGGCATCATCCGCTTTGACCTCACCGCGGACAGATTCTTGCACAACATGGTGCGCCGCATCGTTGGCACCCTGGTCAATCTGGATCACGGCGGCCTGGGCCCCGACGTTCTGCAAGCCATCCTGGACGAGGCCAACCCGCGCCAGAAACTGGTTACAACCGCTCCCGCCCAGGGTTTGTACCTCACCGGCGTGCGCTATCCGAATTTACAGCTTGACGAATCCGCGCCCACTGACGAATTGCTTTATTTCTTGAGGTGATCATGCAATATAAGAGACCCCGTGGAACCTACGACATTCTGCCGGAGCAAAGCTATAAATGGCACAAAGTTACCGCCGCTTTTAGAGAGCTTGCCGCCGCCTTTGGCTATGAGGAGATAAGCACTCCCGCCTTCGAGCAGGCAGCGCTGTTCGAACGCTCATCCGGAGAGAGTTCCGACGTTGTTAGAAAAGAAATGTACCGCTTTACGGACCAGAAAGGCCGCGAATTCGCGCTGCGTCCTGAAGGAACCGCTCCAGTGGCCAGGGCTTACCTGGAAAACCGCCTGGACATCGGCTCCGCGGCGCGCAAGCTGTATTACATCGGCCCCATGTTCCGTTACGACCGCCCCCAGGCAGGGCGTTACCGCCAGCACCAGCAGTACGGCGTCGAGTTCATCGGCAGCAATCATCCCTATTATGACGCTGAAGTGATCTCCATCCTCTGGCTCTACCTCAGCGGCATGGGCCTCACCAATCTGCGGCTGGAACTGAACAGCGTGGGCTGTGCCGACTGCTCCGGAGAATATGACAAAGCGCTGCAGGCATACTTCCGTCCCCATTTGGCGGAACTCTGTCCGGACTGTCAGGTGCGGATAGACCTCAAACCCCGCCGCCTGCTGGATTGCAAGGTGATGACCTGCAAAGAGATAGCCAAGGACGCACCTTCCCAACTGGACTATCTGGACGAGCCCTGCAGGGTCCACTTCGCCGACACCCAGAACCATTTGGAACTGATGAAGATACCATTTACCATCAATCCCCGCATCGTGCGCGGCCTGGATTATTACACCAACACTGCCTTCGAGATCGTTTCAATGGGCCTGGGCGCGCAGAATTCCCTGGCCGGGGGCGGACGCTACAATGGCCTGCTGGAACAAATCGGCGGCAAAAGCATACCCGCCATCGGTTTCGCCGGTGGCTTCGAACGCCTGCTGCTGGCTCTGGAAGAGGAAAACGTGTCCCTGGGGAAAGCTCCTGTTCCCGATGTTTTTGTGATTCCGATGGGTGCCGCGGCATTCGAGTTCATTTTGCCTTATCTGAATGAGTTACGCAAGGCTGGCGTTTTTGCCGAGCTGGATCCGGACAAGCATTCCTTCAAAGCGCAACTGAAAGCCGCCGACAACCGCCAGGCGCGCTATGCCCTGATCGTCGGCGAAACCGAACTCGCCCAAAAAAGCGCCGTTCTCAAGGACCTGAACAGCGGCGAACAAAAAGAATATCCCCTGGAGCCGCTCTCCGAGCTCATCGACGCCATCCGGCGCTGACCCCCTTTTCCGCAAAACCGGTTTATTAGGCTCTATATCTAATCGGGCAGATAATGCCCTGGGACGGCCTGACGTCCAGCAAACACAGTGAGCATGGACGTCAGGAATATTTGCTGCCGTCGATGCTCGTTCCTCGCTCGACGCCAGCATTTAGCTTGGGAGAAGCGACATGGTCTGGCCGTTAAGGCCCTTCCCTGTGACCCGGACGCGCCTCCCGCATCATGTCCGCATTCGATGCGAGGATCAGACGGGAGGCATTAAAGAGGGATAGAATCGGGCGTTAAGGACGCGGCTGGCAGGATACAATGGCTGTATAGCCCGCAGAGCGGCAGGATGATGGTAGAATCTTTCCGCGGATTGTCCGGCCTTATTCTTGTTTGCCTTCGTCCCGCTTTTTGGCCCGGTCGAGCTTATCCAGCTTGAGAGCCGTTTTGATGAAGCTTACGATGAATATGACCACAAACGCCAGGCTGAAAACCAATCCTCCCAGGTCCATGATGGTCAGGTGGTTGCCCCGGTATTCCAGCACTTGACCGTCCCAGAAGAACATGACGGTATTGAAGAGGATGATGGCCAGCCTGATCTCGGTGGGGCCGAACTTCATGTAGGAGATGCGGAATTCGCCTTGAGTGTAGGCGGAAACGTGCACATAGACATTCATCAGCAGATAGCCGATGGCTATCATCATCGCGATGTCGAAGCGCATCAGGGGTGACAGGCCGAAAGACAGGCAGATTATCACCGTGGTCAGGGCGTCGGCCAGATGGTCCACAAAGTAGCCATAACGCTCCCGCTCGATATGCCTAACCCGGGCCAGGGTGCCGTCCAGGCTGTCGCCAAACCAGTTCAGCACGAAGCCGAAACTGGCCAGAAACAGCCAGCAGCGTGATTGCGCACTCAGCAGATAGGCAGCCGCGCTGATCAGCGTGCCTACAAACGCCAAAACCGTGAGATGGTCGGGAAGAACCTTCTCCGGAAGGGCGTTGGCCAGCTTGCATAGAATTTTTCTTTCCAGGGGACCGGTGAATGTGTCTATCACCCTCTCAGCTTTTTTATCGTTCATGCTTTCTCCCTTATATCCTTGACTACAGAATCGGAGGTCTTTTTGTGTTTTAATTTGGGAAACACCAGATATTCGTTGGCCAGCAGCTTGAATAGCGGCCCCAAAATCTGTCCCGCGATGTTGGCAACCATGTAATGGACGCCCAGGAAATGGGTCAGCAGCCATAAAATGCCCAGATTTATCACGAAATCTATGGACGCGGTGACGATGTTATAGCGCAGCAGCAAGAGGAAATAACTCTTAGGGGACCTGCTGACGCGGTCTTTCCAGGTGATGAAGTAATGCCCTGTGAAGTTGTGGATGATGGCCACTTCGATCGCGATGGCGCCCGCGAACATCAGCGGTATCTTCAACACGCCATGCGTAAGCCACAGAACGGCAAGGTTTACCAGCGTCCCCACCCAGGCGATCAGATGGAAGCTGATCAGCTTTCTCAGGTTGATCCTCTTCAATCCCGTAATAAGTTTGGCTGTTTTCATCAATAATTCCTTGCGCGTTGCGTGTAACCTTTATATCGGGTATTTCACTAAATAACTTTCAGTAGGTCGTCTGATAATTCCAAGCTTGTTTTCTGTAAAGGAATTTCTTTGGGCACTATCAAATGTGATGTCCAATTCGTCACGGAAAATGGACTGAATGACAAGAAACCCGGAACCGCGTGGCTCCGGGTTGTAGTAGCTTTATGCCTGCGTCAGATATACTTGTTGATTTTCCCTTCGATCAGGGCCTGGATTTCGCGCATGCGGTCCTCGGATTCGGCTTCGTAACGGGTTACCAGGACAGGAGTTGTGTTGGAGGCGCGAACCAGTCCCCAGCCGTCATTGAAGGTGATGCGCGCGCCGTCGATGTCGTTCACGTCGTAACCCTCGGCCTTGAATTCCTCACAGACCTTGGCCACCACCTCAAATTTCCGCTCGTCGGCGCATTTGATGTGCATTTCGGGAGTGTTGTGCATTTTGGGTTGGTCAGCCAGGTAAGAGCTTACGGGGGCGTCGGTTTTGGAAACGATTTCGATCAGGCGGCAGCTCACATAGATGGCGTCATCAAAGCCCAGATAGCGGTCTCCCAGAAAGACGTGGCCGCTCATTTCGCCGGCGAAATCCACCCCGATTTCCTTCATCTTCATCTTGATGTTGGCGTGACCGGTTTTATACATCATGGGCACGCCTCCGCGGGCGCGGATGTCGTCGAAGAGGTTCTTGGAGCATTTCACGTCGGCGATAATGGTCTTGCCCTGGTTAGTTTTCAGGTAGTCGCGGGCCAGGATGTTGAGGATCTGGTCGCCGAAGAGCATTTTGCCTTTTTCGTCCACCACGCCGATGCGGTCCGCGTCGCCGTCCAGGCCGATGCCCAGTTCGTATTCAGCCGCCACGACGGCACGGGCAAGGTCCTCCATGTTCTTGGCCACGGTGGGGTCCGGATGGTGGTTGGGGAAAGTGCCGTCGGGATCGCAATACATTTCAATGAGTTCACAGCCGAGGCGGTCAAGGATTTCCGGCAGGTAGGGGCCGCCCATTCCGTTGCCGCCGTCGATCACGACCTTCACCGGCCGTTCCAGATGGATGTTGGCGGTGATGTAATCAATGTAAGCGTCATTGACCGAATCGTCTTTTACATAGCTGCCCTCCCCGCTGGCAAAATCCCCGGCCTGGATGATCTTCAACACCTTCTGCAGTTCCTCCGCGTAAACGGAACCCAGGCCCAGATTGAGTTTGCAGCCGTTGTATTGGGAGGGGTTGTGGCTGGCGGTGACCATGGCTCCACCATCGGTTTTCATTTTCCAGATTGCGAAATAGAGCACGGGGGTGGCCACGAGGCCGATATCGGTGATATGGCAGCCGGTTTCCAGGGCTCCCTTTATAAATGCTTCCTTCAGCTTGGGTGTGGTAAGCCGGGCGTCGCCGCCCAGGGCGATGGTCCGAAGGCCTTTCTGGCGCAGATAGCTGCCAAAGCCTTTGCCGATCAAATAGTATGATTCTTCGTTCAGTTCTTCGTCAACAATGCCGCGAATGTCGTATTGGCGGAATACTTGGGGTTTAATCATGATTAACCTCTTTATCTGATTCAATAATGTCTTTCAGGATGGGCAGCATGTCTGCCAAAGCCCTGGCCCGGTGGGAAAGCGCGTTCTTTTCGGCGTCGGTCATCTCGGCGTAGCTGCGCGGTCCCGGATCGGGAATGAAGATGGAATCGTAGCCAAAGCCGTTGGCGCCGCGTTCCTCTGTGGAAATGCTGCCCGGCATCACGCCTTCTGTGAAGGCGACCACTCCGTCCGGAGCTGCCAGAACGGCAATGGTGCGGAACTCCGCGCCGCGGTCATTCGTTCCCTGAAGCAGGTGCAACACCTTGTCTCGGTTATCCTTGTAGTTACAATGCTCTCCCGCGAAGCGGGCGGCGTGGATTCCCGGCTCTCCGTTCAGGGCGTCGATGAACAGGCCGGTATCATCCGCCAAACAGAGCAAGCCGGTATGCCTTGCGGCTTCCAGGGCTTTCTTGGCGGCATTGCCGCGCAGGGTGTCCTGGTCCTCATCGGTGGGCGGAAGGTCCGGAAAATCCAACAGGGACAACAGGTTAACAGCCGTTCCGGACAGCAGTTCGCGCAGCTCGGTGACCTTGTCCGGATTCCGGGAGGCGATCAGCAGTTTCCGCATGCGCCTACTTGATCTTGAGCCACTTCTTGATGCGGGACAGGACGTTTTTGTCCAAAAACCTCTCTGCCGTGGCGGTGATCTTCTGCATCAGGTGCAAGACGTCGCCCTCGCCGCTCCAGTTGTCTTCCAGCACTTTCTGGTCGATGTCGTTGAGCAGCATGTTCAGCCCCATCACCACCAGCACCAGATCATCCACGGAACCCAGGACGGGAATGAAATCCGGAATGATGTCCAGGGGCATCATCATGTATGCCACGATCCCGCCCAGCATCAGTTTGCGCTTGGTAGGCACGCGTTTGTCGAGCGCCACGCGGCATACCAGGATGAAGAAATCCGGCAGCAAAAAGAGGTATTCGGCCAGTTTGTTGCCGGTTTTGCCCGTCTTTTCGCTCGTCCAGTCCTTGGCTTTTTTGCGCAGTTTCTCGTAAAACTTCAGCTTGTCATCGTCCAAATCCACGATGCGTTCGTCCAGCTTTTCCCGCTCGGAATCGGAAATATCCTGTCCTTCAAAATAATCGTCGTTCATGTTCACCTCACAATTCCATAAAATCGATCCTCTCCAAAACGGTCAACCACTTTTTTGCCCGTTCACCTAACGCTCACTTAGTAGAGGCAAAAAAGAACGCCGGAGAGCTGAGTCTCCGGCGCTGTATCTATTTTGCTGTTATCGTGTTAGCGAATGGCTGCCATCGCCGCTGCCAGACGGGCGATGGGCACACGGTAGGGTGAGCAGCTCACGTAGTCCATGCCCACGCGGTGGCAGAATTCCACGCTGTTTGGCTCGCCGCCGTGTTCGCCGCAGATACCAACCTTCAGGTTGGGCCTGGTCTGGCGTCCGCGGTCGGTGCCGATCTTCACCAACTGACCCACACCTTCCTGGTCGAGGATCTGGAAGGGGTCGTGTTTCAGGATGTTTTTGCGAATGTAGATCGGCAGGAAGACTCCGGCGTCGTCGCGCGAATAGCCAAAGGTCATCTGGGTGAGGTCGTTGGTGCCGAAGCTGAAGAATTCAGCGTTTTCGGCGACCTTGTCCGCCATGAGGGCTGCGCGCGGAATCTCGATCATCGTTCCCACCAGGTATTCAACCCTGGCGCCTTTCTCCGCGAAGACCTTTTCGGCCGTGTCGCGGATGATCTTTTCCTGCAGCTTGAATTCAACGTCGGTGCCGATCAGCGGGACCATGATCTCCGGCATCACTTTCACGCCCTTGGCCTGAACGTTCAGGGCGGCTTCAATGATGGCGCGGGCCTGCATTTCGGTAATTTCGGGATAGGTGTTGCCAAGGCGGCAGCCGCGGTGGCCCAGCATGGGATTCATCTCATGCAGAGCGTTCACGCGGGTTTTCACTGTCTCCAGGCTGAGGCCCAGTTCGTCGGCCATGATCTTTTGCTGCGCTTCCTCGTGGGGCACAAATTCGTGCAGGGGCGGGTCCAGCAGACGGATGGTCACGGGGAGTCCGTCCATGGCGGTGAAGATGCCTTCAAAGTCACCGCGCTGCATAGGTAGAAGCTTGCCCAAAGCCTTTCTGCGTCCGGCTTCGTCGGTGGCGAGGATCATCTCGCGCATGGCTTTGATGCGGTCGCCTTCAAAGAACATGTGTTCGGTGCGGCAGAGACCGATGCCCTTGGCTCCGAAGCTGCGGGCCACAGTGGCATCCTTGGGTGTGTCGGCGTTCGTGCGCACATACATTCTGGTGTATTTTTCCGCCAAGGCCATGATCTCGGCGAAATCGCCGCTAAGTTCCGGGTCCACGGTTTCGATCTTGCCTTCAAAAACCTGGCCTGTACTGCCGTTTAGGGAAATCCAGTCGCCTTCCTTGAGGGTCTTTCCGTCCGCGCTCATGGTGCGGGTCTTGGTGTCGATATTGATTGCTCCTGCTCCCGAAACGCAGCATTTTCCCATCCCGCGGGCAACCACAGCGGCGTGGGAGGTCATGCCTCCGCGGGCTGTGAGGATGCCTTTGGCGACGTTCATGCCGCGCAGGTCTTCCGGAGAGGTTTCCAGGCGGCAGAGGATGACCTGTTTGCCCTGGGCGGCCCAGGCTTCGGCGTCCTCGGCGAAAAAGACGATCTGTCCGCTCGCGGCGCCCGGAGAGGCGGGCAGGCCTTTGGCGATTTCGGTGGCTTTGGCCAGGCCGGCTTGGGAGAACACGGGGTGCAGCAGCTCGTCCAGCTTGTTGGGCTCCATGCGTAGCAGGGCTGTCTTTTCGTCAATCTTGCCTTCACGCACGAGGTCCATTGCCACTTTCACCATGGCGAAACCTGTGCGTTTGCCGTTGCGGGTCTGCAGCATCCAGAGCTTGCCTTCCTGGATGGTGAATTCGACGTCCTGCATATCCTTGGTGTGGTCCTCAAGCTTCTTCTGAGTGGCGAAAAGCTCCTGATAGACCCCGGGCATCGCCTCTTCCAGGGAGGGATATTTGGCGGCGCGTTCGGCTTCGGAAACCCCGGCCAGTTCGGCCCAGCGCTGCGAGCCTATCTTCGTGATCTGCTGCGGGGTGCGGATTCCCGCCACCACGTCTTCGCCCTGGGCATTGATGAGGTATTCGCCGTTGAAAAGGTTCTCGCCGGTGGCGGCGTCGCGGGTGAAGGCCACGCCGGTGGCGCTGGTTTCGCCCATGTTGCCGAAAACCATGGCCTGAACGTTCACAGCGGTGCCCCAGTCGTCCGGGATGCCGTTAAGCTGGCGGTAGAAGACGGCGCGGTCGTTGTTCCAGCTATTGAACACGGCGAAAATCGCGCCCCAAAGCTGTTCCCAGGGGTCATCCGGAAAATCGTGGCCGGTGTTGTCTTTCACTGCTTTCTTGAAGCGGGCCACCAGTTCTTTCAGATCAGCCGCGCTGAGTTCGAGGTCCTGTTTCACGCCCTTTTCCTTTTTCATCTCGTCGATGAGCACTTCAAAGGGGTCGTGTTCTTCTTTGCTGGCAGGTTTGAGGCCCAGAACCACGTCTCCGTACATCTGCACGAAGCGGCGGTAACTGTCCCAGGCGAAACGTTCGTTGCCGGTCTTTTTGATGATGCCGTTCACGGCGTTGTCATTCATCCCGAGGTTCAGGATGGTGTCCATCATGCCAGGCATGGAAGCCCTGCCGCCGCTGCGGACGGAGAGCAGAAGGGGATTTTCGTTGGAGCCGAAACTCATGTGCATCAGGCCTTCGACATACTTCACGGCGCTTTGCACCTCGGCCAGAAGCAGTTCCCGCATCCTGGCTTCACCCAGTTGGGTATATTCATTGCAGGCGTCAGTTGTGATGGTGAATCCGGGGGGCACAGGCACGCCGATTAGATTCATCTCGGCGAGGTTGGCGCCTTTTCCTCCCAGCAGATTCTTCATATCCGCCTTGCCTTCGGCACTTCCGTTACCGAATAGGTAAACACGTTTGGTATCAGGCATTTATCCTCCAGTGATGGTTAGTTTGCTTGTTTCCTGACCAATTTTAAAGTGGGGTCTTTTTGTCAATCATTAATCCTGCCTCGCGAGAGCGGAGCCCACTGATCGGCCGTTAAGGCCCTTTCTTTGATTTCTGACTCGCCTCCCGAACGATGCCCGCATTCGATGCGGGGATTGAGCGAGGGGCGTGGGAGGGGAAAGGGCTCGAGGGCTAAGGGCCTGACCGATGGGGCATGATAAGGGGTTGGAGTTCATGGTTCTTTCAAATTGAGTGGATTTCCTGTTGTTTCAAGCCCGGAGGGCGGCACCCACCTGATTTGAAAGAGAGCCTTTTGAAAAACGGTTGATTCCAGCCGAGGCGGTTCTGGCAGAAAAAATAGCTTTACAGATTGTCAGGCATCCAAAGAATGTGTTTTCGAGAAGAAATATCGAGTTCAATGAGTATAACGCATAGTAAGGAAAAGCGATGAAAAAGTTATTTGTCTTGCTCTTTGCCCTGCTTTGTCTGGGGCAGATTGCCGCCAAAGTGGATCTTAACACCGCCAACTTCGAAGAACTTCTGCAACTGCCGATAACGGAACGGCAAGCCCGGGACATTCTGGACTACCGCACCTACATCTCCGTTTTCAGCGATATTTACCAGCTGCGGGAGATTCCTTCCATCGACCAGCCCACCCTGCTGCGCATCAAAAACCTGGCAGTGGTTTCGCTGTACATAGAGGAGGACGAAGTGGCGGCCAGGCGGGACGAGATCCGCGACCTGCTGGAGCGCCTGGACAGCAACGAAGGGGCATCCGAAGGCATGTCCGACGTTTGGGAAGACTATCTGATGACGCCCCAAAACGTGAACAAGATGCACTTCGACGACTTCATCAGCCTGCCCAACGTTTCCGCCGTCGATGCGGTCGGCATCCTCACCCGAACAGCCAAAGGCGACACGATCGCGGACACACGCGACCTGCGCAATTCGCCGGGGCTCAGCTATTACGGCTACACCAACCTCCGCAGCTACGTCTATTACAAGGAACCGCCGGTGAAAAACCGCTTCATGTGGGACGCCAAGCTGCAGTATTACACCCGCTACCTGGAGGAAGGCGCCTACGACATGTATCACGAGAGCTTCCTGCGCAGCGATTACGGCAATTCCAGCGTGACGGTTCCCCACCGCAAGGACCTTTCCTACTGGGGCTACTTCAACATGGAGGAACTCAACCCCGACGTCCTCGTGAAGCTGCGCGCCCGCTACGGCAACAACTACAAGGTGGGCTGGATGTATTACAGCCCCAAGGGTGAAACCCCCGTCAGGGACAAAGACCCGGCCGAGATCGTGGCCGATTCCAAATTCTACGCAGGCTACGAAAACACCGATTTGCCGCTGTTGGACAACACGCGCCTGAAACTGTACCTGGGCCATTACCGCGCCACCTTCGGGGAGGGCCTGGTGATGGAAAACACGGATTATTACAGCGCCCGCAAGACCGGCTACGGCTTCAGCAAACGCATCCTGGGCCTCACTCCCGACCTTTCCAGAACCCAGGAATACGCCCTGCGCGGCGCCGCCCTCGAGATCACAAACCCCTGGTTCGGCGTTTCCGGCTGGATTTCGCAGGACAACAAGGACGCGGTGGCCTATGTGGACCGGGACGGCAAAGTAATCCAGGAAGGCGGCAAGAACAAGCTTTTCAGCTATGTGATACCCACCACGCGCTTTGGCACGGAGGAACTGCTAGAAGCCGAGGCCTATTTCAACAACGAACTCCAGAGCGGCTCGCCCTACGCCACGGATTACATCAACCTCGCCTACCGCAAGGACGTCCTGCGCGAAACTCTCTGGGGAACGCACGTGCAGGTGAATCCCTTCCTGGGCACAAAGCTGGGTTTCACCACCTACACAGCGCTTTACGACGACGCCCACTTCGTGGTGCCGGGATGGAACGACCTCAGGATGCTACTGGTGAGGGATTCTTACTACTATCCCAAATTCAAGATGATGGACGCCGAAATTGCCGGCCTCTACAGCACCCTGACGGACACCTACTCACGCAACTACCGCCGGGTGCTGGGTTTCGACGCCCAGACCACCATCAGTAACGTTTCCGTGCAGGGTGAATACGCGGAACTGAGCGTGGACGGCTCGGATTTCAAGCTGGGCGACGATCCCAAGGCCTACCTGGTGAGCGCCTACACCCAGTTCGACAACCTCTATTTCCTCAGCCTCTTCCGCCACTACGACATCGGTTTCGACAACCCCTACAGCAATTCCTTCTCCGAGCACGAACGCTTCGACGACACCATCCTGGAAAAGAACGTTTACACGCTCACTAACCCCACCCTTTCGGACATCTATCTGAACGCGTCCCAATCCCAGCCGGAATCCGGAATATACTTCGAAACCCGCTATAAATTCCACCGCTTCTTCACCATCGGACGCAGCTACCTGGACATCTGGGAACGCCTCACCGACGGCCGCCGCTCCGTGCGCCTGCAAACGGAACTGGAGTTCCGGCCCCTTTACCAGATCGCCCTGCGCGCGCGCTTCAAAACCCAAACCAACCGCTATGACGACTATGCCGAACGCGGTGTTTCCAAGACCGACGAATACACCTTCAGCGTGCGCACCTTCCTTTCCAACCGAGACTTCCTGGAGTTCGAATACCGCTACAACACGGTTCTGAGCCCTCCCTACACCTCACTCACCAATCCGGCCCTGCCGGGAAACAACACCATGGCGGCCGCCCAAACCCTGATGACCGGCGATTACGTTGGCGTGAACTACACCCACAACTTCAACGCCAACCTGAAGCTGCAGGGCTCGCTCATCTACTGGTTCGGGCACGGCATTTCGCACTGGGATTGGGAAGACATGGAAATCGACTTCATGGGCGAAAAGGGCATGAAAGCCTGGGTGGCCCTGCATTCCAGAATCTCACGCAATATGTATCTTTCTCTGAAATTCAGAAATAAAACCTATCAGACGCAGGAACTGAGCATCCGCCAGTATAACGTGCCTGTGCAAGGTGAAAACCTGTATCAGCGGGTGGAACACAAGGAAAACACCATCCGCCTCAGCCTTGAATACCGCTACTAAAGTGGAGGAATAATGATAAAAAAACATATAATCATCACGCTGGCAATGCTTATTTCCCTGGCTGGGCTGAGCGCCTGGTCGATTTCGGACAGCTATTTCGGCAACCGCTTCGGGACGCTCGACGCCCGCAGCAAAGCCATGGGCGGAACCGGACTGTTCGAGGACCTGCGCCCCGCCGGAATCACAGTCAACCCGGCCAACCTCACCCTGATGGACAAATGTGCGGGCATCACCGCCGGAGCGTTCGTCAACCGCAATGAAGACAACCGCGCCGTGCCGCTCTACAACTCCTTCGACAACTACATCGACGACTCTGTCTATGCCTCCAACATCAATTTCTACGACGACTACTCCGGCGCCGCCTTCGCCGCCCTCAAACTGGGCTGGGCAAGATTCGGGCTGGGAGCCTATTACAAGCCCTACCTGAGTTTCGACGGTAACTACGACGAGCAGATACGTAACAACCGCAACACCGACAACGACGGCTATCCGGAAATGGTGGCCGTAAACAAGCTCGCCAACGAAGGGCGCCTGGACCAGGCTTCCGCTGTGGCCAGCATGGGCTTCCGGCTGGGCGAGGTCTTCGACATCAACCTGGGCTTTGATTTCGGCAAGCTCTTCGGCGATGTTTCCAATGAGAGGAGCATCCGCTGGAGCCAGTGGGCGATCAATACCATCGTGGACGCGGTCGGAGAAGACGTTTTGCCGGATTATACCTACACCGAGAATACCGAACTGGATGGATACAGGATGAAAGCCGGCATCGGAATCCGTATCAACGAAAACTTCGGCATCGGCAGCACCTACGCCTTGAAATCAACGCTGAAACGCACAGGGGATTGGTGCTCCATGATGGAAACGCTTCCCGACGAGAATGGCGGAGTAATGCTTGGCAGAATCGACGAAGACTATATCCTGCCCTCCGAGATCAGTCTGGGCCTGAACTATCAGCCGCGCAACATGCTCATGCGCACCCGGTTCAACCTGGAAACTCAGTGGGTGAAGTTCTCCGATATCTCCACCCATTATGAGGACTGCCTCAATTTCGCGGCCGGGGTTGAGCATCACATCAAGAACCGCCTGCCCCTGCGCCTGGGCTTCAGCTCGGAAAACAGCTATCTCCGCTTTGTGGAGCCGGACGGGGCCATCATCGCCAGAAAGATAATCACCCCCACCGTCACCGGCGGCAGCAGCATTATCCTTGCGGACAACCTGAGCCTCGACCTCGGCATAGGCTATTCCTGGCGCGAATATGAGGCGCTGGACCTCTTCAAGGATTCCTTTTACAATGACAAACACTACACCGGCAACAACACCTATCTGCTCTGGCCGAACCAGTACATCGTACTCTCCGACCGCGGCTGGGAAAACCCGGACAAGGTGCGTGAAAGCAATGTCAGCCTGAGCGCCAGCCTCAGCGTATCCTGGTAAGCTTATGAAAAAGATAATCCTGCTAACGGCGCTGAGCCTCATCCTCACGGTTGGGCTGCTCGCCGAAGACCTCCGGCTGGATATCGTTTTTTCCAACGACATCCATGGCGGCATTGACCGTTCAGAGGCAACCTTCATGAACCCGGATTTCCCGCCCCAACTGGGCGGAGGGGCTTCCGCAGCCACCCTCATCAAGCATATCCGCTCCCTCTCCGGGACCAAGCGTGACATGCTGCTGTTCGACGCCGGCGACTTCTTCCAGGGGCGCCCGGTGGGCACCGTGACCAAAGGCCGCGCCGTGATCGAATACATGAACGCCATCGGCTACGACGCCATGACTATCGGCAACCACGAATTCGACATCATGAACGATGAACTGATGGAAACCCTGGACTACGCTAATTTCCCCATCCTTTCCTGCAACATCATCGACCGCCGCACCGGCGACATGCCCTGGTATGTGGTGCCTTACCGCATCATCAGCCGACTCGGCCTGCGGATAGGAGTGATCGGCTTCACCACCACGGATACGGAAAAGATGAGCTTCCCCGAGCATATCAAAAACATCGAGTTCCTGGATGAAAAGGACACGGTGGCCAAATATGTGAAACTCGTGCGGGAGCAGGAACGGGCAGATATCGTTATCGTTCTGGGCCATGCCGGCCTGCCCTATGAGGTTGAGGCGACCTACCTTTCCCGTTATGACGCGGCGGGAAATCCCCTGCAGCAGGAACGCTACGCCGCCTGGGGTTGGGACGCCCAGGAAATCGCCCGCGAAGTTCCCGGCATCGATCTCTTCGTCGGCGGCCACATCCATAAAGGCTGGCCCGAACCCTGGATCGATCCCCACACCCACACCATGGTGGTGCAGGGCTATGCCTACGGCTCAAACCTCGGCTGGATAACGCTTACCGTCGATCCGGCCACCAGGAGCGTGAGCGGCTACGAACTGCCCGCCCTGCGCGAAGGGATGATGATAACCCTGTTTGAGGACCAGTTCATCCCGGACCGGGAAATCTCCGCCACCATAGAGGCCGAGGTCGCCAAAGCCGAGGAAGGCATGGACGAGATCATCGGCATCGCCGGTGTCCACCTCAACCGCACAAACGTGGACGCCCAAAGCCTGATGGGAAACACCATCGTGGACGCCATGCGCAATGAAGTCAACGCGGATTTCGCCTTTCTGAACCTCGGCGGAGTACGCGCCGACATTAAAAACGGACCTGTCACTTACCGGGACATCTTTCAGGTGATGCCCTTCGACAACATGGTTGTCAGTTTCCGCTGCACCGGCGAATTCCTGCGCCGCATCATCGAAACCCGCGTGGAGGGAGGGCGCCACGGTTTGGTGGTCTCCGGCGTCAATGTGGTGTATTCCAAAAAACGCCCCAATTTCGACCGCGTCACTTCGCTCAAGATCGGCGGCCAGCCCTGGGACAGGAACAAGATCTACACCTGCACCACCACGGACTTCCTGATGCAGGGAAATGCCGGCCTGACGCTGCTGACCCAAGTGCCCCAGGAAGACATCGTCTTCCACCAGATCAACCTGCGTGACGCCATCGTGAACTACTTCCGACAAAAAAGCCCCATCCGCACCAAAATCGACGACCGCTGGAAACGCGATGACAACGCCAAACCCACCAAGGAGATGCTGCAATGAATGTTCAACTCGTGATTTGTTCCCATTCCGGCAACACCCAAAAACTGGGGGAGCTGGTGAAAGCCAAACTGACGGAAGCCGGACACCGGGTCGATCTGACCAGGCTGGCTTGCGATCCGCCCCTGGACCAGAGCAAGCCCACGGAAGCCAAAAACATCCGGATCACCAACCTGCCTGATGTTGCTTCGGCGGATATCGTTCTGATCGGCGGCCCCGTCTGGGCTTTCCGGCCCTATCCGCTGCTGCTGAAGGCGATGGCGGACCTGGGCCCCCAACTCAGGGGAAAGCGGGTCATGCCTTTCGTGACCCACTCTTTTCCCTGGGCCTGGCTGACGGGCAACTCCTCCCTGAAAACCCTGCGCGAACTGGCTTCCCGGGCCGGAGCCCAGGTGCTGCCGGGAGTGGTGCTGTCCGGCGCCTCCAGCCCTAAAACCGCTAAATACGAAGAGGCCGCGAACAGGATCTGCGCTCAAGTCAAATAACCGTTGGCGTCGGGCGTTGATATGCTTGTATGGGCGGTTGCCGAACCGCCTTTTCCTCTTTCCAGTCCGTCTGATCCACAGATAAAAAAGTTGGTGTGGAGGAGTGGTCGGAAAAACGGGACCGTGTTATGTACACTTGGGCATACTTCCCCAGCCGGTTATTACTTTCATACAAGATATATATTGACAAGCCATAAAGCTTTATTCTTTTGATGATGGCTGTAATGGTAGATGTCTTCAGAGACTTGCATAACAATACCGTTGCTTTATTATGCCGCTGTATTCAAAATCCAGTCCAGGGTATCAAGCCATTGGACATAGATCGGATACTGCTGATTCTTGCTCATCACTAATGTTCTCACTGATTATCTTCAACACGGTCTCACCATATTCCTGCACCTTCTTTGCGCTTATCATCTGGATGTTTTTAAGTTCTTCTCTGGTCTTTGGCTGTTTAATGGCAATTTGCTTGAGTTGGTTATTGGTAAAAAGCAGATAGGGCGGGACTCCTCTTTCGGCAGCCAGTTCATTACGCCATTCTTGAGGGCAAGAAACAAGCCCTTCTGATCATCGGCATCAAATTCAATGTCTTTGGTATTTCCAGATTTCTCAGTTTCGTACTCGATGGCAAAGGTCCAGAAAAAACGCGAGTTCTGCTTGAAAAAGCGCTTTTCGATGCTGATTACACTCTTGCCCGCCAGAAAAGTGCTTAGCGCGCTGTCGTCAAAACTCTTCTTGATCGGGTCGTATTCAAGCGTGAAGATTCTGATCATGATGCATGGCTCCTTGCGCTGATCTTCTTTTCTTTACAAAAGAAAAGAAGCAAAAGAAAACCTGATCTACGCGTTTAACGCATAGCCACCTTCGCTCCCTTGCTGCGCTGAGGGGAGCTTAAGGTGGCTATGCTTAACCGGGTTCTAAACTTTAACATTTTCTTAAGGTAAAAAGGTAAGAAACCTAAAATCAAGGGACTGCCCTGCAGAGGCGGAAGCCGATAGCGTCGCTGCTGTACGGGGTGCTGCTGAACCGATACGCAACCCGGCAGTAGTAGGCACTACCGCCCCAGCCACCGCCCCGTAGCACACGGTACGACCCGCTCGCAGGACCAGTCGGATTGTTCTGCAGGCTGCTATTGTAATAAGAGCTGGAATACCAGTCCCAGCACCATTCATAGACATTACCGCTCATGTCGTAAGTGCCGATGCCGTTGGGGGCTTTGGTGCCAACGGGCTTGCTGCCGGATGGCGAGTTGTTACCATCATACCACGCCACGGCATTGATATCGTCCGAACCGCTGTATAGATAGTCGGGATTGTTGGTGGCACCCCGGGCAGCGTATTCCCATTCCGCTTCGGTGGGTAATCTGTAACCGTTGGCGTTCCAGTTGCAAATCGCGGCATTCCAGGTGGAGTTGTTGGAGGTGGGTACTGCGCCCCAGTTGGCTGGATCGGTGCTACCGTTTATAGTGTAGCAGGGAGTTAGCCCCTCAGCGATACTGCGCAGGTTACAGTATTTGAGGATGGCGTACCAGGAAACAAAATAAGCGGGATAGTTATCGCCGAGGCCAAAACTGCTTGTCCAGCCTGAACCCGGCTGCATATACTGGGAATACTCCGCCTGGGTAACCTCATATTTGCCGATGTAGAAAGAGTTCAGGGTGACCGTATGGGTTGGCAGTTCATCATCCGGGTCTCCCTGCCCTCTTGTATCACCCATGGTGAAGGTGCCGCCGGTGACTAAGACAAAATTCTCGGGTGGTGGAGGCAGTTCAATGGTGTAGCTTGCTGTGGCGATGGCGCTGTCCTGCATGCCGGTTCTATAAGCTTTGGCTTTCAAGGTTATGGTTTCTGAAACCAGGATGGGACCAGCGTAAACTGGTGTATTCGAGTCAGGGTCGCTGCCGTCGGTGGTGTAAAGGATGGTCGTGCCAAGGGTAGAGGTGGTGATGACAACTTCAACCGCGCTATCATAAGTGCCTCCGGGAGGATCGAAGACCGGCTTGGACACCTTATTTGGATCAGTCGGTTTGTGGCAGCCAGACAAAACAAACAGAAAGACGAGAACTGCTACAGAAAAAACAAAAAACAAACGTGTTTTCATTTTATACTCCTAATAGGTTAGTCTATACTTAACATGCTTTATCATTTTTCACTTGAACGCGATATCTGATTCAGTAAATTCTGTCAACTCAAAAATCATTTGCCATCCTCGCCCATCCTGATTTGTCAGCATACAGGGCAGTGCTTTTCTGGCTCTGGATCGTTGATCACATCGAAAGCAAGGAGCAAGCATGACCGAAGCGTTGATGAACCGGCAAAAACTCATGAACAAAAGATTGGTGTTGAGATAGAACTCCATCTCGGGATCAGAAAGATCATACCATGATTGCAGCAGCATGATCCTGAACATCTTGAGGGGTTCGTATGAATCGTGGCCGGCAACATTCTTACGGCTGGGATCAAGAGGCTCCAGGGTCTTCTTGACCCTATCCCAATTGATGTTTTCATCCAACTGAAGAAGAAAGTGTTGCAGTCTGACCAGGCTGTTCTGGATCTCATGATCGGTCAGGTTCATCCTGTCTGTTCTCATGCTAAACTCCATCAACGTAATAGAGTGACAATATATAGGGACAACTATCCTGTCAGGAATTAATTACACTATTCCTGACCTATCATCTATGTCGTTCGCTTCATGGTTGGGATTTAACTTCCGTGACTTATGTGCAAAGGTCTTTAATAGTGCCACTTTCGGCAGCCATAGACTAACGGCAAGGCTATGGAAGGATATCTTTGTCGCCAAGTTATCTCCCATAGATGAAGAGGCTCCGCCCAAAGCGCCGGAGAATGTGCAAATAACGTTGAGCGGGAACAGCGCCGTGATCACTTGGGACGCGGTGACAGAAAACATCCTCGACCAGCCCATCACGCTAAGTGGTTACTACATTTACAAATCCACAGATCCCCTGGGAGGGTTCACATACCAAGGGTCGTCCAGCGTCAATCAATACATCCTTCCCACGACAGCCATTTCCCATTCCAGGATGTTCTACCACGTGACGGCGTTCAAACAATACGTCAAGGGTGGGTTTGACCCCGCGGCGCCGGGACCGGATTCCGGGTCGAGCCAGGAATGACGTGGATGAAAACTGTCTTGACGCCGTAATGACAGGGGGAAAACAGAAAGGGCGGGAAGAATAATCCCGCCCCTATGGCAAAGGCTTGATCCGCAGGCTGAAAGGGCCAGCCTAGCTGGAATCAGCCGAGTTGTTTGATCACGGCTTTGCCGGGGAAGATGGCGGCCGCGCCGAGCTCTTCCTCGATGCGGATGAGCTGGTTGTATTTGTCCACGCGTTCGCTGCGGGAAATGGAGCCGGTTTTGATCTGGCCAGTGTTCATGGCCACGGCGAGGTCGGCGATGAAGGTGTCTCCGGTTTCGCCGCTGCGGTGGCTGACCACGCAGGTCCAGCCGGCTTTGTGGGCGGTGTTGATGGCGTCGATGGTCTCCATCACGGTGCCGATCTGGTTGAGTTTGATGAGCACGCTGTTGGAGGCTTTTTCGGCTATTCCGCGCTTGATGATGGCGGGGTTGGTTACGTAGAGGTCGTCGCCCACGAGCTGGATTTTGTCGCCTAGGGCGGCGGTTAGCTTGATCCAGCCTTCCCAGTCGTTTTCCGCGAGTCCGTCCTCGATGGAGACGATAGGATATTTGGCCACCATGTCCACCCAGTAGGCGATCATTTCGTCGTTGGAGGCGAGTTTTCCCTCGAAAGCGTATTTGCCGTCAATCCAGAAGCTGGAAGCGGCGGCGTCGAGGGCGATGAAGACGTCTTCGCCGGGTTTGTAGCCGGCAGCGGTGATGGCGTCCATGATCGCTTTGAGGGCGGCTTCGTTGTTTTCCAGGTTGGGCGCGAATCCGCCTTCGTCACCGACTCCAGTGGCAAGGCCACGGTCGTTGAGTATCTTTTTGAGGGCGTGGAAGACCTCCGCGTTCACGCGGATGGCTTCGCGGAAGGATCTGGCGCCCAGGGGCATAATCATGAATTCCTGGATATCGACGTTGTTGTCGGCGTGGGAACCGCCGTTGATGATGTTGCTCATGGGCACGGGGAGGGTCACGGCACCCACTCCGCCGAGGTAGCGGTAGAGGGGAATGTCCATTTCGATGGCGCTGGCGCGGGCGGCAGCCATGGAAACAGCCAGGATGGCGTTGGCGCCAAGCTTTTCCTTGTTGTGGGTCCCGTCGAGGTTCAGCATCACCTGGTCGAGTTCCGGCTGGTGGGTGGATTCCAGCCCGCAGAGGGCCGGAGCGATGAATCTATCGATGTTATCCACGGCTTTAAGGGTGCCTTTGCCGCCGTAGCGGGATTTATCGCCATCCCGCAGTTCGATGGCTTCGCGTTCACCGGTGGAGGCACCGCTGGGCACGGCGGCGCGGGCGACCACACCGCTTTCCAGATGGATGTCGGCTTCCACGGTGGGGTTACCGCGTGAATCCAGTATTTCCCTTCCCTTGATGTAAAGAATTTCTGACATTGGGTTATGCTCCTTGGATGTGTTATTTACTTTTGGAAAATGTTGGCCAGGGTCTTCACGGAACCGAGCAGGGCGGAGGTTTCGTAAGGAACCACGACGGTCTTGTCACCCTGTTTGGTAACTTCCCGGAAGGCTGACACATACTTGAGGGCCACGAGGTATTGGGCGGGGTCGGTTCCGCTGCCCTTCACCGCTTCGGCGATGAGGGCTATGGATTTCTTCTCGGCATCGGCCACCAGCAGCTTAGCCTGGGCTTCGCCTTCGGCTCGGGCGATCTTGGCAAGTCTTTCACCATCGGCCACGCGCACCTGGTATTCGCGTTCACCGTCGGCCTGGAGGATTTTGGCACGTTTGTCGCGTTCAGCGCGCATCTCTTTTTCCATGGCGGTGCGAATCTCTTCCGGGGGCAGGATCTCTTGCAGTTCCACGCGGTTGACCTTCACTCCCCACTTGTCGGTGGCATCATCAAGGATGTCGCGCAGCTTGGCGTTTATGGTGTCGCGCGAGGTGAGGGTGAAATCGAGGGTGAGTTCGCCGATGACGTTACGCAGCGAGGTTTGGGTGAGTTTTTCGATAGCCTCGGGGAGATTGCCGATCTCATAAACAGCCTTGTAGGGGTCGGTGACCTGGAAATAGAGGAGGGCGTTGATGTTGATGGAAACGTTGTCGCTGGTGATCACGTTCTGGCGGGGAAAGTCATAAACGGTTTCACGGAGGTCGATGCGGTTTTCCTGACGCTGGGTGACGATTACGTTGCCGCGGTAGTCAGCCCTGTTGTAGCGCCAGTGGATGGGGCGTATCTTGTCGAAAATGGGCACGATGATATGGATTCCAGAGGTCAGGGTCTTGTAGTATTTGCCCAGACGCTCCACGATCACGACCTCGGCCTGACGCACAACTATGATGCTGCGGGAGATCAGAATTATCACAAAGAGGGCGATAACGATCCCAACAAAGATGGCAACTGTCATGATTCACTCCTTAAGGTTAGAATTTAGTTCACTTTATCTGCGGCCCATATTCTGACAAGGAAAAAATCACCAAGCCGGACACGGAGGGAAAATTGGACTTGACAAATATCAAAACTTCCGGCGAGGATGATTTTTTCTTAACAAAGCGGGAGTCTGGGCCGGACATCCCGGTTCACTCGCAGATATATTAGTCCAAAGCAGGGAGATAACAATGAAAAAAGTTCTGGTCCTGATGCTATGCACACTTGCCCTCTGGGGCTGCGCCCAGCGGCGTATGGACGGCTGGAACGAAGAGGATGTTTCCCTGCTGACCCGGGAACTGGCGGCTGATATCACCGGCAGCGCCTGGCTACGCGAACACATTGGGGCAAAAGGACAGGCGCCCGCGCTGCTGATCCGGCCGCTGGAACGCAGGGGCAACTGCCAAAGCTGCCTGAGCGGCCTGGAAAGCGCTCTGGCACGGGAATTGCTGCTGAGCGGCAAAATCCGGCTGGTGCGGTTCCGGAGAGGGGAAAGCAGCTCCGCGGACAGCATCGGTCTCCTGCTGCAAGACCTTTCGCTCCAGGAAAGCGGGGCCGACGCCCTGCTGACCTGGTGGCTGGAAGAAATACCGGAACCGAAGCTGCTCAACCTCCGGATCACGCTGCAACTGCTGGACCCAAACAGCCAGGAACTTCTGCTGCAGGCCCAGCGAACGCGCAGCAAGCAATTGTGGCTGTGAAGCCCGGTTCGCCAAATTGAATCGCAAGAAATAAAACATAGATGGAGTATTAATGCAGATCACCAAACTGGACCAGATGATCGAAGTCCTGAAACCTTTTCCGAACAAGCGCCTCGTGGCTGCCTGGGCAGTGGACGCCCACACCATCTGCGCCGTGCATCAGGCCGTGGAAATGGACCTGGTGGAAGGCATCCTAGTGGGCGATGAAAAGCTCATCCTCAAGGTGTGCGAGGCTGAAAAGATCGATCCCACGGTGTTCAAAATCGTGCACTCGCCCTCAGACACAGCCGCGGCCGCCAAAGCCGTGGACTTGATCAATTCCGGCAAAGGGGATTTCCTGATGAAGGGCCTGCTGAGCACCGACCGCTATATGAAAGCAATCCTGAACAAGGAACGCGGCCTGATGGAAAACGGCGCCATCCTTTCCCACGTAACCGTGGCGGAACCCAAAAGCTACCACAAACTGCTCATCTTCGGCGACGTGGCGATTATCCCGCTGCCCGATCTGAAGCAGAAAGTAGCCATCACGAACTATCTCATCCGCGTGGCGCACTTCCTGGGCATCGAGAAACCCAAGGTGGGCATCCAGGCCGCCTCTGAACAAACCCTGCCCAAAATCCCCTCCTGCGCCGACGGCGCCCTCATCGCCAAGATGGCAGAGCGCGGGCAGATCAAAGGCGCGATCGTGGAAGGGCCTCTGGGCTTCGACCTCATCGTGGATAAGGAAAGCGCGCTGATAAAGGGCGTGCAGAGTGAAGTTTGCGGAGACGCCGACTGCATCCTCTTCCCGAACATCGAGGCCGGGAACTGCTTCTATAAATCCATTGTCAAACTGATGGACAGCGAGCTCTGCGCCGTGGTGATGGGCGCCAAGGTGCCCTGCGTGCTCACTTCGCGGGGCGACAGCGAACGCTCCAAACTCTATTCCATCGCCCTGGCGGCCCTGCTGGCGGGAGCGCGGCAGGGATGAAACCCATCCGCTCTCTGGAAGAGCTAGCCCGCCACGTCCGGGGACTGGGCACCAAAACCCGGATAGCCGTGGCCGCCGCGGAGGACCCAAATACCATTAGTTCCATTGCCAGAGCGGTTTCCGAAGGTTTCGCCCAGGGCATCCTGCTGGGCGATGAAGAGCGGATCAGGGCAGTTTGCGCGGCTGAGAGAATCGACCCCACCCTGTTTGAGATCAGGCCCGTGGCCGATCCCGGCGACGCCGCCATTGAGGCAGTAAAAATGACCCGTAGTGGGGAGGCGGATGTGCTGATGAAAGGCCTGGTGGGAACGGACAAGTTCCTGAAAGCTGTGCTGAACAAGGAAACAGGCCTGCTGCCCCCCAAGGCGGTGATGAGCTACGTCTGCGCGCTGGAGCTGCCCAAATATTCCAAACTCCTCTTCATCAGCGACACGGCGGTGCTGCCTCAGCCCGACCTGGAGCAAAAGGTCGCCATGGTGAGATACAGCGTGGAGATGGCCCGGCGCTTCGGGATCGAAAAACCCAAAGTCGCCCTCATTTCCGCCACCGAAAAGATTTCACCGGGCATGGAAAGCACCCTGCACAGCGCCCTCATCTCCAAAATGGCCGAGCGGGGCCAGATCAAAAACTGCGTGGTGGACGGGCCGCTGGACGTTTTTCTGGCCTGTGACCCCACCGCCAGTAAGATCAAGGGTGTGGACAGCCCCATCGCCGGAGAAGCGGACATCCTCATCTTTCCCAGCCTGGAAAGCGCCAACAGCTTTTACAAAGGCCTGATGCTCTTCGGAGGCGGCGAACTGGCCGGGCTGATCCAGGGAACCGTGAAACCTGTGGTCGTGATGAGCAGAAGCGAAAGCGCGGCCTCAAAATATTATTGCGTGGCACTTTCGTGCCTCATGGCAGGTTAAAATGAAAATCGCGATTGCGAGCGACCACGCCGGCTACGAACTCAAGGAAGCCATCAAAGCGGCCTTTCCGGAACACGAGTTTGAAGATTTCGGCACCCACTCGGTGGATTCGATGGATTATCCTGACACCGGCGCCCCCGCTGCCCAAGCCGTGGCAGCCGGCAAAGCCGAAAGGGGCATCCTGATCTGCGGCAGCGGAATCGGGATGAGCATCACGGCCAACAAGGTCCGGGGCATCCGTGCCGCTCTTTGCACAAACACCGATCTGGCCCGCCTTTCCCGTATCCACAACGACGCCAACGTTCTCTGCCTGGCAGGGCGCTTCACGGCAGTCCCCTACGCCCTGGAGATCGTGAACAACTGGCTGAACTCGGCCTTTGAAGGCGGCCGGCACCAAAACAGAATTGAAAAAATAAAGCTACTGGAAGGAGACAAACAATGAAACACATCCAAAGGCAAGATCCCGAGCTCTACGCGGCTATAGCGGCGGAACTGAAGCGCCAGCGCGAGAATCTGGAACTTATCGCCTCCGAAAACTTCACCTCAATGGCTGTTATGGAGGCCCAGGGCAGCGTCCTGACCAACAAATACGCTGAAGGATACCCCTACCGCTGGAGCAAAAAGACCGGCAAGATCAATTACAACCTCTATGGCCGCTACTATGGCGGCTGCGAATACATCGACGAGGTGGAGCGCCTGGCCATCGAACGCGCCAAACAGCTTTTTGGCAGCGAACACGCCAACGTTCAGCCCCACAGCGGTTCCCAGGCGAACATGGCTGCCTATTTCACCCTCGTGAAACCTGGCGACACTGTCCTTTCCCTGGAACTCGCCCACGGCGGACACCTCACCCACGGCCACCCGCTTTCCTTTTCGGGACAGTTTTACAACATCATCCACTACAACGTGAACAAAGACACCGAGCAGTTCGACTATGACGAACTGGAGGCCCTGGCGAAGGAGCACAAACCGCAGATGATCCTGGCCGGCGCCAGCGCCTATCCCCGCAAGATGGATTTCGCCCGCTTCCGGGAAATCGCCGACATGGTGGGCGCCAAGCTGATGGTGGACATGGCCCATATCGCCGGTCTGGTCGCCGCCGGCCTGCACATGAACCCGGTTCCCTACTCGGACGTGGTTACCTCCACCACCCACAAGACCCTGCGCGGGCCCCGGGCGGGAATCATCCTCTGCAAGGAGGAATATGCCAAAGAGATCGACGGCAAGGTGTTTCCCGGCATCCAGGGCGGCCCGCTGATGCATGCCATCGCCGGCAAAGCCGCCGCGCTTTACGAAGCTCTCCAGCCTGAATTCAAGGCCTATCAGAAACAGGTCATCGACAACGCCCAGGCTCTCGCCGCGGCTTTGACCCAGCATGGGCTGAAACTGGTTTCCGGCGGCACGGACACGCATCTGATGCTGATGAACATGGGCACAGAGGAAGAAGGTGGCCCCAGTGGCAAAAAGATGGAGGAAGCCCTCGACAAAGCCGGAATCACCGCCAACAAAAACACCGTCCCCTTTGACACCCGCAGCCCCTTTGTGGCTTCCGGAGTGCGTTTGGGAACCCCCTCCGTGACCACCAGGGGCATGGGCGTGGACGAGATGAAGCTTGTCGCGGATTTCATCAAACGCGTGCGCGACAACCATACCGACGAAGAATACCTGGCCGCGATGAAGGCCGAGGTGCGCGAACTAACAGATAAATTTCCGCTTTATCCGGAACTGGGCTGAGCCCGGGTTTTATATAGGCAAGGGCGGACTCTGCTCCGCCCTTTTTCTTTTCGCTGGAGTCAAGTGAGGAACGAGCATCGACTCCAGCAGGTCATCCTGCCGTCCATGCCCACTTCTTCCGCTGGACGCCAGGCTGGCGTGAAAAGCTGAACCTGTGTGACAGTTATCCGCTGAATATCTTGGCAATGAAGCAAATCCGGATTATATTTGCAATATATCACAGATAATTCCGCGGCGACAATGCCGCATTAAGGAGTATAAGAATGAATATCAACCTGGCAGAACTTCCTGGAAAACTGGGAGCTTTCGGGATCAAGCTGGCCATCGCCCTGGTCATCTTCATCGTCGGCAACTGGATAGCCAAAGCCGTGAGCAAGGCGCTTTGCGGCCTTATGCTCAAGCGTAAGGCGGACAAGACGATCGCCACCTTCATCGGCAACATCGTCTATGCCGTCCTGCTGCTCATCGTGGTTTTAACCGCGCTCAACCGCCTGGGCGTGCAAACTTCCTCATTCATGGTCATCGTCAGCGCCGCCGTTTTGGCCATCGGCATGTCCATGCAGGGCACGCTGGGCCAGTTTGCCAGCGGGGTGATGCTGATCGGGCTGCGTCCCTTCAAGCTTGGCGATACAGTGGTTGCTGGCGGCCAAACCGGCACGGTGCACGACATCGGCATCCTCAGCACCACCATCCTCACCAGCGACAACAAGAAGATCATCGTGCCGAACAGCGCCATCGTCGGCGGGCCCATCACCAATTTTTCCGCCATGCCCACCCGCAAGATCGAGCTGGCCATTGTTGTGCCCGGAACAACCGACCTGAACAAGGCCCGCGACATCCTCAAAGGCATTCTGGAAGCTGAAAGCCGCGTCCTCAAAGACCCCGCCCCTTCCATCACCATCGCCGACGCCTCCGCCGCCGAGATCAAATACGGCATCGGAGCGCATGTGAACAACACGGACATGGCTGCCGTCCAGGCATCCCTGCTGGAAAACATCAAACAAGCCCTCACCGCCGCCGGCATCTGGGCCTAAAGGAAACAATGACATGAAGAACATCAGATTTATCCTAGCCGCAGCCCTGCTGCTGTCTTTCGCCCTCCTCTTCGCCGAAGCCTGGAAGTTCGATTCCGACATCATGGTGAACCTCACCCAAAGCCAGTTCAGCGACAACTGGGCCGGCAGCGAACTGAGCAACATCACCTGGACCGCCTCCATGAACAACACCGCCCAGAAACAACTGGCCGAGTGGCTTAAAAACAAGAACACCCTCAAGCTCGCCTTTGGCCAGACCCACCTCCAGAAAGAGGACCTGCTGGGTGAAACCTACTGGGAGAAACCCCAGAAATCCACCGACCAGATCGCCTTCGAATCCCTGATGCAGTTCACCCTGAAAACCTTTGTGGACCCATACCTATCCCTGCGTGCGGATTCCCAGTTCCTGGATGAGGCCGGCACCAAAACCCTTGTGGTCAATCCCATCCTCTTCACCGAAAGCGCCGGTATCATGAAGACCATCGTAGATGGCGAAAAGACCAAGCTGAACGCCCGGATCGGCGGCGCCGTCCGCGAAAACTGGAACCGCCGCGTTGACGGCATCCCCGTGGATGGAGGCATCGAGGGAATCGTAGAGTTCAAACAGATCTTCGGCCTGCTCAATGCCAGCTACAACAGCCGCCTCAGCGCCTACAAGGCCCTCTTCAAATCCGACGCCGTGGCCGGAGTTGACAACTGGAAAGCGCCCGACCTCAAGTGGGAAAACCTGCTCAGCTTAAACCTCTGGAAGATGCTGAGCCTGAACCTGAACCTCGATTTTATCTACGAAAAGGAACAAAGCCCGGATATCCAGTGGAAGGAAATCCTGGGCCTCGGCTTCAGCTACTCTCTGTTCTAAACCAAGCTCTTTTCCAAATCCCGCGCCCGGACCGGCTTTGCTGCCTTCGCTGCCGGGGAAACCTGGAGTCCAGCGAGCCTGCGAGCTTGGACTACAGGATGTGTTGCTGCCTTCGCTGCCCGTCCCTCGCTCGACGCCAGCGTGTGTCCATGCTGACCGGCCGTGAAGGCCCTGTCCTGTGTTTGGGTAGCACCTCCCGCACAATGCCCGCATTCGGTGCGGGGATTGTGCAGGAGGCGTGGGAGGGGGAAAGGCTCAAGCGCTAAGGGCCTGGCCGACGGGAAACCCGGTTGATTGAGCCCATAGGGCGGAATAACGATAGCGAGGGAGCGCAAGCCCCTCGCACACTGGATTCAGGGTCAAGCCAAGAATGACGTGGTTTTTTTGGGGTAGTATGTTGACAAGGGCAATAACAGGGATTACCGGGGGTCCGTGAAAACAATCCACAGCGCCAGCCGGAACGGAGGCGATTTCCCCTTGACATATTTTCCAAGCACCGCAAAGTTGTCACGCATGCCTTGGAGCGGATCGCTTTTTGTCTTTACCATAAAAGCAAAGACGAGGAAAAAATGACTCGATCAACCATCATCCTCTGCGCGGTCCTGCTGCTTGGCACTATGGCGCTTATAGCCCAGGGCGGGGAGTGGGAATACTTCAGTTACGGCGGTCAGATCCGCTCTTTTGCCCACCACGCCGATGACGTGTGGATTGGCACTACAACCGGATTGGTGCGATACGACACCATCACCCAGCTAAAACAGTTTATCAACAAATCCAACTCCCCTCTCAGTAACAACCTGATCCTTTCTGTGGCGGTGTCTCCCTCCGGAATCCTCTGGATCGGCACCAGCAAAGGCCTCTACCGGGTGGAGGGTGAAAACTGGCAGTATTTCGACAGCCAGAACAGCGGCTTGCCCACCAACGCTGCGCGCGAGATATTTTGCCTGTCTGACACCGAGTTGTGGCTGCTGATGGGTAATAACGGCGGAAATGACTACGCCTGCCACTATGTGGGGGGAACCTTTGTGCCCTACTCCGCGGGCAGCGACCCCATCTGGGGCCAGGTGATCAGGGGCATGGCGCTGGACCAGCAGGGTGTTCCCTGGCTGGGCTGGTACAACACAAGCAATGGCACTTTCGGCATCTCGCACTTTGCCGATTCTTTCTGGATCAGCCAGTCCATGTCAGATCTGGGCCTGCCCAACCAGGACATCTTCGGCCTTGCCCACGACGGCAGCCGTCTCTGGCTGGGAACCGGCACAGGCCAACTGTTCAGTATCGACTCTGGAGGCGCGCAAATCCATGATCTCACCCAGCCTCCCTACAATATGCACGTTGTCACCGACATGGCGGTGGACAGCCAAAACAGGCTGCTGGCCGCCTTCCGTGCCTGGGATGGAAAAGGATACCTGCTAAGAAGGCAGGGGGACGGCTGGGAATTGCTGGACCCCAACCAAGTGCCTCATCTGAATTCGACCCGGGCAATCATGGAAGACGCCACGGGCAGGATTTGGCTGGGAACCGGCGGCGGGGTGGCCATCCATGACGGAACCTCCTGGAGCGCTTTCGACTGCTCGAACTCCCCTCTGCCCACCAATAACTTGGGCTGCCTGACGATCGACCACCAGGGCGACCTTTGGATGAGCTTGCACGATTTTCAGGGAGGCACATCCGCCCTGGCGAAAAAAAGCGGGGATAACTGGACTTTCATGTACAGCACGGAATACTCCTACCTCCGCAATCCTCATGAGCTGGCCTTCAGCCCGGATGGAACCATGTGGTTCAGGGACAACTACTTCGGAGGTATCGTCAGTTTTGACGGAACCAATTGGACACGATACCACCTCATTTTCCAAAACCTGCCCGAAGGTACGCTCAACCTCCTCAGACTAGACGGCAACGGCATACCCTGGATTACCATCTCCAGTCAGGACTACCAGACCCGCGTTTACCGGCTGGAGCAGGGAGCCTGGGCAGAAAAGGCAGTGCTGCTGCCTGGTGTGTTAGACATGGCCTTTGACGGAGTGAACAATGCCTGGCTGGCAACCACTGGCGGCTTGGTTTATCTGGGAGACAGCACCGAAATCTATAACACCCAGAACTCCGGCCTGACGAACAATCAAGTCCAATGCTTGGCCATAGGAGCGGACAGGAAACTCTGGATAGGCACCTCATCCGGCCTTTGCAGCTATCTGAACGGCGTTTGGGAAACTTGGGACATCTCGCACGGAAACCATCCCTTCCGCTGTTTTTTGGATCTGGTCGCCGCTCCGGACGGACGCGTTTGGGGAGCCACCCAAAACACCGGCCTGGTCTGTTTCGACGGCACTGAATTCAGTGTATTTATGGAGAATAATTCGCCCCTAACATACAATAGGATCAAAGAGCTCGAGCTGGATCCACAGGGCAACCTGTGGATGGACAGTCTTGGACAAGGCATCATCCGCTTCCATCCCTCCACCACATCAGCAAATGACCCCGCGCAGGTGCCGCCGCAACTACCCTGCCTCAGCAACTTCCCCAACCCCTTCAATCCCTCCACTACCATCAGGTTCACCCTGCCCGAAAGCGGCCCTGCCAGCCTGGGCATCTACAACCTCCGGGGTCAGCTTGTGCGCGAGCTCTGCTCCTCCAACCTGAAGGATGGTGAACATAGCTATGTTTGGGATGGCCGGGACAGCCGGGGCAACGATGTTTCCAGCGGCGTCTATTTCGCCCGCCTGAAAACAGGGACGAACAGCCGCAGCCACAAGCTGCTGCTGATGAAATGACAGAAATCCAGCCCCTTCCCGGGCCGGCCTCAAGATAATTGTTGACAGGGATTCCGACCTCAGTAAGTATTGGTTTTGGAACCAAATTCTGAATTCCCAAGGAGGAGAGATGACCAAGAAACTTTTGCTCCTGCTGGTGGTCGCGGTGCTGCTCAGCTTCAGCCTGGCCAAGAGCCAGGAGACCGGAACCATCAAGGGAAGGGTTAGCAGCCACGATGGCAAGCCCCTTGCCAATGTGAAGATCGAATGCTATCTGGACTATCAGCGGGTGGCGGTGGTGAGTTCGGATTCGCAAGGCAAATTCGTTGCCCGCGGCCTCATCCCCGGCAAATACCTTGTCCATGCTTCGCTGGAAGGCTATGAGCTCTGGAAAGGTGATAATATCCACGTCAAGACAGGCCGCACAGCCATCCTGAACATCAGCCTCAAACCGGGGATCCTGGTGCCCGAAACGGTGGTGGAGCCGGAGATAGTGGAGCTGCAATCAGGCGTGAACAAAGTGGGCGAGATCCATACCCGCGGCGGACGGACCGGCGAGGTCCACATGTCCTTAATGGATATGGGTGACGGCAGCTACAGCTTGGCCCCGCTACCCGGCCAGTATCCCCCGGACTGGAACACAGAGAATTACGCCTCTATCACCCCAAACATATTCCACAGCCCGCTGGCGGACCCACTCTCCACCTTCTCCATCGACGTGGATACAGCCACCTACAGCAATGTGCGCCGCCAGCTCAACCAGGGCCGGCTGCCCACCCCTAACACCGTCAGGACGGAGGAGATCCTGAACTATTTCAACTACGACTATCCCCAGCCCCAGGGCGAAACGCCTTTCTCCATCTACACCGAAATGGGCATCTGTCCCTGGAACCAGAAGCGCAACCTGGTGCACATCGGCCTCCAGGGCAAAAAGATCGACATGAGCAAAGCCCCGGCCAATAACCTTGTCTTCCTGCTGGATGTTTCCGGCTCCATGGACCACCCAAACAAGCTTCCGCTGGTTAAAAAATCCATGGAACTGCTTTTGGAAAACCTGCGGCCCCAGGACAGGGTCGCCATCGTGGTCTATGCCGGAGCGGCAGGTTTAGTGCTGCCTTCCACTTCCGGAGAGGAAAAGGCCAAAATCTCCGCCGCAATGAACAACCTTGAGGCCGGCGGCTCCACTGCCGGCGGAGCGGGCATCAAGCTTGCCTACAAGACCGCCGTGGAAAACCTCATCCCCGGAGGAAACAACCGCATCATCCTCTGCACCGACGGCGATTTCAACATCGGTGTCTCCTCCAACGCCGATATGACCAAACTCATTGAAGAGAACCGCAACAATGGCGTTTTCCTCACCGTGCTCGGCTTCGGCATGGGCAATTACAAAGACGACCGCCTCGAGCTTCTGGCCGATAAGGGCAACGGCAACTACGCCTACATCGATGACATCATGGAAGCCAAAAAGGTGTTGGTGAACGAACTTGGCGCCACCCTCTACACCATCGCCAAGGACGTGAAGATCCAGGTGGAATTCAACCCTGCCCACGTGAAATATTACCGCCTCATCGGCTATGAGAACCGCCTGCTACGCGACGAGGACTTCAAGGATGACACAAAGGACGCCGGAGAACTGGGCGCCGGACACTCCGTGACGGCCATCTATGAGATCGTGCCCGCCAATTCCAAGGAAGAGATACCCGTCCCCGACTCCCTCAAATACCAAACCACCACCATCACCGAGGAATCGCGCAACTCGCCCGAGGTCATGACCGTGAAACTGCGCTACAAACTGCCCGACGGCGATACCTCCATCCCCCTGGAAACCCCAGTTTACAACAAAACCCTGGGCCTGAAAGACGTTTCCCACACTTTTGGCTTCTCAGCCGCCGCGGTGGGATATGCCATGATGCTGCAAAACAGCGAACACAAGGCCGCCCTGACCTGGGATATGGTGCGCGCCCTCGCAACTGAGAACCTCGGCGCCGACACAGACGGCTACAGGAAGGAATTTCTCACCCTTATCGACAAAGCCCAAACCCTCATGGAAAAATCCCAAAAGATCATGGAAGAGAACAGACCCGACTAACCTTCCACTCCCATAGCGCGCCTTTGGCGTAAACCGGCGAGGTCGATCAGGTCTCGCCTTTTTTGTGTCTTTATCTGGAACTGGATGTGGGAAAGGGGGTGACCGGAATCAGGCGGTTCTCAATCCAGGGAGCGGTAGTGGTCGCGGAATTTCTGCAAATCGGCCCAGGCGGGGCGTTTCCAGTGTGTATTGCGCAGCAGAGCGGCTGGGTGGTAGGTCACGTAGCTGGGGATGCCCTGGAAAGTATGCACGACGCCGCGGAGCTTTTCCAGGGTGAGATTGCTGTTCAGGAGGGTTTGAGCGGCCACGCGGCCCAGCATGAGGATGATGCGCGGCTGGATGGTTTCTATCTGCTCAAGCAGCAAAGGCATGCAGGCGGCGCGTTCCACCGGCCCGGGATCGCGGTTGTTGGGAGGGCGGCACTTGAGGATGTTGCAGATATAGACGTCCTCCCGCTTCAGTTCGATGGCCCGGAGCATGTCGCTCAACAGTTTGCCGGCATCTCCAACAAAGGGGCGGCCGGTGCGGTCTTCCTCGGCTCCGGGTGCTTCGCCGATCAGCATGGCGCGGGCGCGGGGGTTGCCCTCTCCGTAAACAAAATGGTTCCTGGTGGCGCCCAGAGGGCAGTTCTGACAGTTGGAGTGGAGCTGGCGCAGGCTTTCCAGGTCGGGCCCGTCCTCACCGGCAGCAGGGGCGGGGCGGTAGATTTCCGTCACTCCAAGGTTGCGCAGCAGTTCAAGGTGTTGCAGCAGGGCGCGGGACATCGGGACGGCTTATTCTTCTTCGTCGTCTTCGTCGTCGGAATAGCGGTCGAGGTTGTCGTGCATCAGTTCTTCGATGTGTTTCTCGGAATCGTCGAAGGTCTCTTCGCCCATGTCGGCTTCATCATCGGCGAAAGGCGATGCCATTTTGGCCATCATTTCGTTCGCCTCCTCGATCTCGGCAAAGTAATCTGGCACTTCGTTCGAGGACACGTGTTCCATAGCCAGCACTGATATCTTTTTGGAAAACTTCTGGCGCACGAACACGGGAAGCTGGGTTAGCCTCTGCGCTTCCAGTTTGGAGAGCAGGCAGAAAAGGTAGTTGAGGTCTGTTTTCTCCAGAAAGGATTCGATGTTTTTATCGATCATGTTTTTCTCCTTGTTCAAGGAAGCCGGCAATCGGCTCCCGGTAGCGACTGACGCTGTTTTCCTCGGCCCTAATGATGGCGATGACGTCGGCCACGGCATCGGACAGCCGGTCGTTCACCACCAGATAGTCGTAAGCAGGGATGAATTCCAGCTCCTGGCGGGCGATGGTCAGGCGTTTGGCGATTTCCCTGGGCGAATCTGTGGAGCGCTCTGTGAGGCGCTGGCGCAAAATCTCCATCGAGGGCGGCACGATGAAGATCTTCACGTAGGGGATCGTGGTGGCGCTGATCTGGGCGGCGCCCTGGACATCGATGTCCAGGATCACGTGGCGTCCCGCGGCCAGCCGACTTTGGATGAAGCTGACGGAGGTGCCGTACCAGTTTCCGAAGACGCTGGCACTCTCCAGAAAATCCCCTTCCTCCTGGCGGGCCAGAAAGCTTTGCTCATCCACAAAGTGGTAGTGCTCGCCATCCTTTTCCTGGCCCCGGGGAGGTCTGGTGGTGTAGGAAACGGAGTAGTCGATGCCCGGATGGGCTTTCAGCACTTCTCTCAGGATGGAGCTCTTGCCTCCTCCGGAAGGGGCGGAGAGGATGATGAGGAAATTCTTGTTTTTGGTGATCACGGCCTGGCAGGGGTCAGCCCTCTATGAGTCTTTTATATTCTATGGGAGTGAGCAGATTGGCCAGTTCTTCTTCGTTGTTCATGCGCACCCGGTAGAGCCAGCCTTCTTCATAGGGAGATTGGTTGATGATTTCGGGGTTGTCCTCGGCTTCCTGGTTTTTGTTTTCCAAAACTCCGCTCACCGGGCTGATGAGGTCCTCGGCGGATTTCACTGCTTCGATGGTGCCGCAGGGCTCTCCGGCGGAAACCTTTGCCCCGGCGTCGGGCAGTTCCAAAAAGACGATATCCCCCAGTTCATGCTGGGCAAAATCGGTGATGCCGATGGTGGCGATGCCGTCTTTGACGCTCACCCATTCGTGGCTCTCGGTGTAGTATAGTTCATCGGGTACAAGCATTGTATCCTCCTGTATTTGTGCTTTGAAAGCTGTTCCACGCCAAATCCCAGTATGGCGTTTTTGTGTCAAGCACAAGTTTGCCCGCTCGGGCTGCCATTAATTTACTGATCAGGGCTTGGGCGAATCCCATTTTTTCGGGCGGGGATATTCCGCTTGACCAAAATTGTCGCCGCCGCCTGAATGGCGCAACTCCCTGTCCGAGGATAGATATGACTACAAACACAGCAAGCAAGAGGATCCTGGCGGTCCACGACCTTTCCAGCTTCGGCCACACTTCGCTGATGGCCTTCATCCCCATCATGTATCGGCTGGGGATCAGGGTTTGCGCCCTGCCCACGGCCATCCTTTCCGCCAATACGGATTTCCCAAACCCGCTCTGGATCGACTTCAGCGGCCAAATTGAGCCCTTCGCGGATCACTGGGAGGCGCTGGAACTGCGTTTCGACGCCGTCAGCACAGGTTTCCTGGCTTCGGCCGAACAGGCGGAACTGGTGGGCAAAGCCATCGACCGGCTGAAGCAGCTCGGAACCCTGGTGGCTGTGGATCCCGTGATGGGCGACCAGGGCAGCCTTTACTCCTGTTTCGGCCCTCCCCTCGTGGATGCCATGCGCCGCCTGGTGGCAAAAGCGGAACTCATCACCCCGAATTTCACCGAAGCCGCGCTGCTGGCCGGGGCCGACCCCACTCCACGGGCAGAGCCGGATGAGGTGAGGCGCTGGTGCCAGGCCATTGCCGCTTCTGGGCCGGAACAAATCGTGGTGACCTCCGTTCCCACCGCCGACCCCAGTCAACTTGAAGTGCTGCATTACAACGCTCCCGAGGACAGCCTCAGCCGCCTTCCCTTCGCCGTGAGCCCAGGCCACAAACCTGGGGCGGGCGACTGCTTTGCCGCGCTGCTCCTGGCCGGACTGGTGAACGGGCATTCCCTGCCTACTTCTCTCAAGGCAACGGTGAGGATCATGAGCCGCGCCATCCTGGAAGAGCTTCCCCCCGGCGCCGACTGGAGGGAGGGCATTGCCATGGAAAACATGATACAGTGGGACCTTCAGGCTTATTATAGGGAGTAAAAGTGAAAACCATCATCCTCCTCACCATTTCCAATATCTTCATGACTTTCGCCTGGTATGGCCACCTCAAATACAAGAACACCCCGCTCTTCACTGTGATCCTCATCTCCTGGGGTATCGCTTTCTTTGAGTATTGCTTCCAAGTGCCGGCCAACCGCATCGGGCACGGGGTCTTCAACGCCTACCAGCTCAAAACCATCCAAGAGGTCATCACGCTGCTGGTTTTCAGCGTCTTTTCCGTGCTTTACCTCAAGGAGGAATTCCGTTGGAACTATCTGGTGGGCTTCCTGTTCCTCATTGGGGCGGTGTTTTTCATTTTCAAGAAGTGGTGAGCCGCCGTCACTTCAGGCCGCGGTAGATATCCCTGATTTGGTCTGCGCTTACCTCGATGGGGTTGTTCGCCATGTTGCGGCTGGCCAAAACCTCGCCCACGCTCTTTTTTATGAAGGCGTCGTCCAGCTCCAGTTTCCTGCCGAAAGGAAGTTCCCCCAGCCAGGCCTCGAAATCTTTTCGGCTACCGCCCAAAGCCCTGAAGAGGGCGTTCAGTTCCGCTTCCAGGGCGGGATAATAGAGCTCCAGAACCTGGCGCATAACCATGGCGTTGCTCTGTCCGTGGGGCAGGCCAAACGCTGTGGTGAGCGGATAACCAAGCGAATGCTGCAGGGTGGTGCTGGTCTGGGCGATGACGATGCCTCCGTAGAGCGAGGCCCTCATCAGTTCCGTTCTTCCGGGCAAGCCGTCCGGATTGTCCAGAACGGCTTGCAGATTGTCCCTGATGGCTTTGGCGCCGCTGTGGATGAGGGGGTAAAGCAGGGGGTCGCGCTTGTTTGAATAAATGCCTTCCAGCAGGTGGGAAAGTGCGTCCAGGGCGGTGTTGAGGGTAACGGCCGGGTTCAGGCTTAGCGTGTGGCGCGGATCGCAAACCGCCAGCCGGGGAAAGGCCAGATCGTGCCCAAAGCCAGCTTTGATGCCGCTGAGGGGGTCGGTGAGCACGGAATACTGCGTCACCTCCGTCCCGGTTCCGGAAGTGGTGGGAATGGCCACCAGGGGCAGGGCTGCCCTGAATTTGCCTGTCTGGTAGATTTCGTCGCGCCCCAGGGAATTCGCCGCCGCCAGGGAAATGGCTTTCGCCGCGTCGATGGGGCTGCCGCCGCCGATGCTTATCAGAAAGTCGCAGCCGCTTTCCCGCAGCAGCCTGGCCCCCGCCAGAACGGTATCCAGGCTGGGGTTTTCCTCCACCTGGTCAAAAAGTTCCCAAGCCAGACCGGCCCTGTCCAATACCAGGCTGAGCTCGTCCAAAGCGCCGCTGAGTCTGGCGCTGGAACGCCCCGTGACAACTAGGGGTCGGCTACCCAGGCTCAAAAGCTGGTCCGCCGCTTTCAGCAGGGCGCCCTCGCCGAAAAAGATTCGTGTGGGAAGATGGATCATAATGTGTACCTCGCTGTGGCGTTTCTAAGCTTTCGCACCTTTGCTGTCAAGGTAATTCTGGCAGCAATCCCCAAAAAAGGCTCTCTTTCCAATCAGGCGGGTGATCCGGCTACTCTAGCCCAGAGGGCTTACCATCCGTATTGAAACAAAGCCTGAAAAACATATTGCCGGCATTGGTCTGGATTTTGCTCAATATATTTGACAACTGAGGGAGGTTACAAATGACAACATTTCCCCGGGCAGGTTCTGAAGGAACGCTGATCTATCCGGTGTTTCTGGGTATGCGCGGCTGTCCGGGCAGATGTGTGTACTGCGACCAGGACAAGCTTGCCGGCAGCGGGGATTTCGACCCGGAGCAAGCGGTGGAGGGGGTACGTAAGTTTGTGGAGCGCCATCGGGGCCGGGCCAAGCAGGTGGCCTTTTACGGAGGCACTTTCACCGCCTGGGAAGAGCATTTTAGAGAAGGGCTGCTGCGCGCGGTGATGGCGGTTTGTGACGTCTCCACCAGTTTCCGGATTTCCACCCATCCCCTTTATGTGAGCGACGAAATCCTGGCCCACTGCAAGCGGTGGAATATCCGCACCATCGAACTGGGGGTGCAGGATTTTAACGATGTCGTGCTGGCTGCTTCCGGCCGGGGCTACAGCGGCAGGGAGGCCCTGGAAGCCGCGCTCAGGGTGAAAAACCAGGATTTTGAACTGGGCGTGCAACTGATGCCCGGCCTGCCGGGATGGACGGAAGCCAGCCTGTCAGAGAACCGGAAAGCCCTCGCAGAACTGAGGCCCCACCTCCTGCGGCTCTATCCTCTCATCGTGATCCGCGGCACCGCTTTGGAAAAGCTTTACAATTCCGGCGCTTACCTTCCCCTCAGCCTGGAAGAGGCCGTCAGCCAGTGCGCGGATTACCATCCCGTGGCCGAGTCAGCCGGAATTCGCATCATCAAAGAGGGGATTCCCTCGAACATCGACCCGGCCGAAATTGCCGGAGGACCCTGGCATCCCGCCTTCGGCGAACTGGTGAAGGCGGAACTGGTGGCCAGGAAAGTGCTGGCTATCGACCCGCAGGAGCAGGCGGTTAATATCAGCCGCGACGAAATCCGACTTCTCAAAGCCCACGGCGGGGCAGCCCTGAAAAAAATCCAGGATTGGTTTGAAACGCGCTCCTGAACTGGCTTTGGGAACCCGCCGCGACAAGACGCGAATAATTCTTTTTGGCATATCCCAAAAAGCGCTTATACTGTCTATACCCTACAGACCCTACATAGAATGCCCTCCGAAACGTGGGAACACCGCCCGGTGATTCCCACGTTTTTCTTTGTGCCAGATTGATCACGGCGCCGGTTTGCCCGGCAAAGTGTATCCCTAACGAGAACCCTGCCAATAAGATGCCTGCCCACCCCAATGTCCAGTCAGCCGCACCCTTAGCGCCCTATTCCGTCTCTCTCCCTTGCCTCCCGCACAATGCCCGCACTTGATACGAGTATTGGGCGGGTGGCGCTTCCGAAACACAGGAAAGGGCCTTAACGGCCAGACCACACGCTGGCGTCGAGCGATGAACGAGCATCGACGCCAGCAATGAATGATTATTCCAATACTTCCTGTCGCCTATGCTCACTGGGTTCGCTGTATGCCAGGCTCCAAGGAAAAAGGCGCTTCGGTGACCGCCGCTACTTATGCAATCTGCGTGAGTCCTCCATTTTCCCTATCACACTCACATCCCATTCACTTCCCAACGGCCCAATGGGAACTTAAGAGGAAGTGATAAAGAGGCGGATGCGAAAGGGCAAATGGAGTAACAAACGGCATAAGGATTCTGAGATATATGGGCGCTTGTTTGCCTTTACCCATCACTATTACCCGAGTTCGGTTCAATGGGATAAGGTTATTGTGCTTGACACGTTTTATCATACTGCGTTAATGTGTCCCCGCATAAAAATAAGGTCTTCGGGAGGAAAAATGAAGACGATTCAAAACTTGTTTTTGGCTCTTGTGCTGCTCTGCGGAGCGGCGGTTTTAAGTGCGCAGACGCCCGATTGGAGTTGGGCGGTTGGCGCGGGAGGAACTGACATGGATAGTGGCTTATCCATAGCCACCGACAGCCAGGGCAACCAGTATGTCACCGGTGGTTTTGCAGACACAGCCACTTTCGGAAGCCATACACTGACGGCAAGTGGAGGCAACGATATCTTCGTCGCCAAGCTGGACCCATCCGGCAACTGGATCTGGGCTGTAAAAGCGGGAGGAATAGGATATGATAGGGGAAATAATATCACCCTGGATGGCACAGGTAACGCCTACGTGACCGGGTATTTTGCAGACACAGCCACTTTCGGAAGCCATACACTGACGGCAGGCGGAAGTACTTATAATACCAATATCTTTGTCGCCAAGCTGGACCCCAATGGCAACTGGCTCCAGGCTGTCCAAGCGGAAGGGGCATCCAATGGATCTGGAACGGACATAGTCCTGGATATCGCGGGCAATGCTTACGTGACCGGTACTTTTTATGGCACAGCCACTTTTGGCAGTCACACACTGGCAGCAGATGGCTCTGGGTATGGCGATATCTTTGTCGCCAAGCTGAATGCCTCCGGCAACTGGCTCTGGGCTGTCAAAGCAGGAGGGACAGGAGGTGACGAGGGACGTGGCATCGCCCTGGATGGAGCGGATAACACCTATGTGACCGGGAGTTTTAGAGGCACAGCCACTTTCGGAAACTATACCTTTACGGCAACCGGACTTGATGATTTATTCGTTGCCAAGCTTAATCCCTCTGGCAACTGGATCTGGGCTGTCCGTGCAGGAGCGTCAGACGACGAACATGTAATGGGAAATGGAATCGCCGTGGATGGAGCGGGTAATGCCTATGTGACTGGGAAGTTTGGAGGTACAACCACTTTCGGCAGCCATACACTGACAGCAGACGGTCTAAATATCTTTGCAACCAAACTGGACCCCTCTGGCAACTGGATCTGGGCTGTCAAAGCGGGAGGGACAGGATGGGACCTGGGAAATGGCATCGCCGTGGATGGAGCAGGAAACGCCTGGGTGACCGGATGTTTTGAAGGCATAGCCACTTTCGGAAGCCATATCCTTACAGCAAGCGGTGGCGAATGGGATACAGATGTATTTGCCGCCAAGCTGGACCCCTCTGGCAACTGGATTTGGGCTGTCAAGGCGGGAGGGACAGAATGGGACCGGGGAAATGGCATCGCTGTGGATGGAGCGGGAAACACCTATTTGACAGGAGAGTTTCAAGACACAGCCACTTTCGGAAGCCATACCCTGACATCAAACGGATTCTATGATATCTTTGTCGTCAGGATCGGCGCTACTACGAGTGCAGGGATCCCCATAGCTCCGGAAAACCTGAGCATTAGCACAAACGGCACGGATATCCTGCTGGATTGGGATGACGTTACAGTAGATACAGCAGGTAATCAGGTGAGTGTGGACCACTATCTGGTCTATTATTGCTCCACCGGTCCTGAAGGACCCTTCACGATATTTGGTGAGGATAGCTCAATCACACAACCGCAGTGGACACATAGCGGCGCGGCCTCGCTTTCGCCTGGCTTTTACTACGTTACGGCGGTAGTTGCTGACTGAGAGGACACGTATAGATAACCTGTGAGCGACCAGCCGGTATCGTCAGGCTGAAGCAAGATAGTCCTCCTTGCTCATCACTGTTTCCCGGGTTTAGTTCAAAGGAAAAGGTTCTTGTGCTTGATACATTTTGCAATACCACGTCAATGTGTCCCCCTTAATAAAAAAAGGTCTTCGGGAGGAAAAATGAAGACGGTTCCAAGCTTTTTTTTATATTTTGTCCTGCTCTGTGGAGCGACTGTTTTGACAGCACAGGCACCACAATGGCTGTGGGCGGTTGGCGCGGGAGGGACAGGCGGGGATGCAGGCGAATCCATAGAAATTGACAGCCAGGGCAACCAGTATGTTACTGGGTATTTTTCTGACACCGTCACTTTCGGCAGTCAGACCCTGTCGTCAAATGGAGACTTAGATATCTTTGTCGCCAAGCTGGACCCCTCCGGCAACTGGCTCTGGGCAGCCCAAGCTGGAGGAACAGACCGTGATTGTGGTTTTGACATCTCTCTGGATAGCGCGGGTAATGCCTATGTGGTCGGGTATTTTAAATACGCAGCCACTTTCGGCAGCCATACACTGACGGCCAATGGCTATTGGAGCAGCGATATCTTTGTTGCCAAGCTAGATCCAAACGGCAACTGGATCTGGGCGGTTAATGCGGGAGGAACAGAATATGACGTGGGTTTTGGCATCGCTCTGGATGGTGCGGGAAACGCGTGGGTGACCGGATATTTTGGAGGCACAGCGACTTTTGGAAACGTTACACTGACGACAAACGGATACTATGATATCTTCGTCGCCAAGCTTGACTCTTCAGGCAACTGGCTCTGGGCGGTCAAAGCCGGAGGAACAGAAAGTGACGAGGGAACTAACATCATTGTGGATGGCATGGGTAACGCCTGGGTGACCGGGATGTTTAAAGAAACCACCACTTTCGGCAGCCATACCCTGACAGCAAGTGGACAATTTGACAGTTTCGTCGCCAAGCTTGACTCTTCAGGCAACTGGCTCTGGGCGGTCAAAGCCGGAGGAACAGAAAGTGACGAGGGAAATGGCATTGCCGTGGATGGTGTGGGAAACGCATATGTGACCGGGTATTTTGGAGATACAACCACTTTTGGTAGTCAGACACTAACCTCAAGCGGAAGCGACGATATCTTTGTTGCCAAGCTTGACTCTTCCGGCAACTGGATCTGGGCGGTCCAGGCTGGAGGAATAAGCATTGACAGAGGATATGATATAGTCGTGGATGGCGAGGGTAACGCTTGGGTGACCGGGCATTTTTATGGTACCGCCACTTTTGGCAGCCATACCCTGACTGCAAGTGGAGGGGCATATGACGGAGATATGTTCGCCGCTAAGCTGGACCCCTCCGGCAACTGGATCTGGGCTGCCCAAGCTGGAGGGATAAGCAATCAAGGGGGGAATGGCATTGTCGTCGATGGCGCTGGAAACGCATACGTGACCGGGTATTTTGGAGGGACAACCAATTTCGGCAGCCAGACAGTAACCTCAAGCGGAGGTAACGATATCTTTGTCGCCAAGTTGGGAAACGTCACATCGATAGAAGATGTTCTGGCGCCGGAAGCAGTAGCCAGACTGCATGACGCCTGGCCCAATCCCCTGAACAGGGGCGCCTGCGCGCTGATCAAGGCGGACATTACTGAGCGGTCGAAAGGCATCCTGAGCATCTTTAACCTGCGCGGGCAAAGCGTGGCCCGCTATGAACTCGGCCCCGGTACGCACCAGATATCCTTAAGCGGTGAAAAGCTTCCCGCGGGGGTCTATCTTTACAGCCTGCAATGCGGGGCATTCAGGGAAACCAAGAAACTGGTGTTGCTGAAATAGTGTGGGGGTGTCCACAAGTTACGCGAATTTGGGAAGAGAGAAAAGGAGAAATAGTTGGCGGAGAGGCTGGCGTCGAGCGAGGAACAAGCATCGACGTCAGCAATGAATGACTCTTCCATTACTTCCTATAATCCATGCTCACAACGTCCGCTGGACGCCAGGCTACAGACTGAAAGGCGGAACCAGCCTCGATATCTTTGCCTGCTTAAGCCGGTTTGAAAGATAATTCACCCCAGGCGAGGAAAAAGCTTGACAACAGATCAGGATGCAGAGAAGAGTATCTTCGAAGCAAATAATACAAATCTGCCCGCCAAGGCAGAAAGGATGGTGAACCGATGAAAAAAGTACTGATTCTTTTCTTGGGCGCGATGCTACTTCTGGGCGCCTGTGACATCAATATGAAACCGCGGTTGCCTGGTTGGGACGTGGACCTGACGCTTCCGCTGCTTAACGAGCGTTTCCTGGTTTCCGAACTGGTGGACAGCGTGAACGTTGTGGTGGGGACCAATGACATCCTCACCATCACCACGACTGGAGAGGCCTCCACCCCGGAATTCGGCATGGTTACCTTCAACCCGAACAGCTCCGAGGATAATCTGAACCTCCAATCCGGAGTCAATCCTGAAATCGCCCTTTCTCTTGCCGACCCCACCGGAGCGGTGGCCATTTCCTATGGTCATGTGGCGAGCGGCAGGCTGGAATTCTTCATTGACCTCATCGACCCGGCGCAAACCACGGTTTTGGTCACCCTGCCGGATGTTACCATGCCGGATGGGACACCCATGATCATCTCGAGCAATGACAACCCGAACTGGCGCTCCGTGGACCTTAGCGGCTACAGACTGGGGGTGCAGAATTCCGGCACCGTGGTGGAATACCTGCGCATCAACATGCAGGTGCAATCCAACCAACCCCACATGACGCCCGTCGGAACCTGCGGCTACCGCCTGAACAGCAATATCAGCAGCGACTATTTTGAGGGCTACCTCTACAATTACGAGCGCGCTGTGGACGGGACCTATGCCACCATCGACATCGATTATCCTGAGGATTTCGACCAGGCGGTGGGACTCCAGGAAGCGATAATCTATCTGCACCTCAACAACGAGTTCGGCTTTTCCGCCACTTTCCACGGCCAGGTCCACTCAGTAAACGAAAAAACCGGCGAGGAGCGCTGGGTGAACGTTTTGGATGACAACGGGCAACCCTTTGAGGTTGAAGCCGCCACCCAGGAAGGTCCTTCCATCACAGAACTGAGCTTCACCAACGGCATCAGCGAGGTGATGCAGATCATGCCCAACCGGGTGGAACTGGTGAACGGATACCTGCTTATCAACGGCGGCTCCGGCGGGGTGCCCGGTTTCGTGAGCTCAACCAACCGCCTGCATTGCACTTACCAGGTTGATATGCCCTGCCACTTCATCGTGCACGAACACGTTTTCACGATGCAGCGGCCGTCTGAAGTAACGGTTTCCGCCGAAACTCAGAACCAAATTCAGAACCGGTTGCTTGACGCAGCCCTGACCCTGGAAGTGGTGAACCGCATCCCCCTGGGCGCCACCGCCACCCTCTATGTGGGCAACACCGAACAGATCGATCCCACCGACCCCGGCAGCTACTGCTTTTCCAAACAGCTTACCTTGCAACCATCCGGATATGTGGGCCCGGATGTGGATGCCAATGGAGCGCAGATCATCCAGCTAACCCTTAACGAAACCGAGCTTCAGGTTTTTGGCAATCCCCGGGTTTACGTGCTGGCCTCGATGAGCCTGCAAGAAAGCCTGGTTCCGGTGACCATCTACGCTTCACCGGCGGATTACATCCAAATCAGGGGAATGCTCACCGCGAAGGTTAAGGTTTCTGGGGACCTGCCGTGAAACGAATACCTCTGCTCGCGGCCCTGATCGCGCTGTGCGCCTTGTTGCCGGCCACCACCTTCACCTCCAGGTCACTGCTGTTTTCCGACAGCTATATGCTCCGGGCGCGGGGCTGCGACGCCAACTACTGGAACCCCGCCCTGCTCAGCAAGGAAGTCGGCGATATCTGGCTTTCTGGGCTGAACACGGGCATCTTTATCGGAAACAATTCCTTCGACCTGGACCTCTACAACTTCGTCACCCGCGAGGAATACCTTGAAGACGAGGACAAACAGCGGATCCTGGACGCCATCGACGAAAGGGTCGCCAGCGGCGCTGGCGGGCAGGTTTCCCTCTTCGGTTTCACGATGGGCAACGTGGCGCTCAGCAGCTCCGTGCGTGTGGGCGCCAAAGCCGCGTTCGACAAAAAGTATCTGGAATTGCTGCTCTACGGCAACGGCGACGGCAGCCAGGTCTTCGAATTCACGCGGGATGACAATCACGTGGAGGCGCTCAGCTATCTGGACCTGACCGTGGGGATGGGCGATATCCGGATCCCCCTGCCCGAAAACATTCCGGATATCGACTTTGGCTTTGCCGTGAGCGCTCTGGCCGGAATCGGAAACACCACCACCACACACTTTGAAGGCCTCCTCTCCTCCAATCTGGACGGACTCACCATCCACCAGGACCTCACCCAACTGGCCGGCGCCGGAGGCTATGGCGCCAAGGGGCTGATCGGTCTCCACTGCGAGCCGGTGAAAAACCTCAGCGTGGGTTTGACCCTGGACAACATCCCCGGCTTCATCAGATGGGGACTGGTAAGGGAGGAATTCAACCTTCATTTCGCGGCGGACAGCCTCTACGCGCTGGACCTGCTGGATGAAGAAGCCGAAGCCCATTACACCTCCTCTTTCGAACAGACGAAGGCCGATCCTTTCAACACCGTTTTCCCCATGGAAATGCGCCTTGCCGCAATGTACAAAACCAAGCAGGTCTCCCTTTCCGCAGACTACATCCAGGGTTTTGGCGATTCCCCAGAGATCAGCCGCCAGGGCCGCATCGCCCTTGGCGCGGAACTGCGCCCCATACCCGTTCTGTCCTTCTTCCTGGGTTACGGTTCTCCCAATGATTCATACCCCTGGCGCACTTCCTTTGGCATCGGGTTGAACTTCAAAGAGTTGGAGTTCGGCTTCGGAATCCAGTCCATCGAACATTTTTATCCGGGATATTCCTCCAAGGGGCTGGCGTTTGGAACCTATGTCAACATAAGGACCTGAACCTGACCTACGCCGTCATCATCCTGGTGGCCTTGTTGCTGGCGGGCTACTACTACTGGCGCACCCGGCCCGAGCTGGAGCGCGGCCAGCGCTGGCTGCTCTTCCTGCTCCGCTTCGTGAGCCTGTCCGTGCTGCTGCTGTTGCTGTTGAGCCCTATCCTCTATTACATCCGTTCACTCAAAGAGAAACAGCAAATCCTGGTGCTCACCGACACCTCCGCCAGCATGGACCTCAGCGGCCCGGCTTCCGGCGCCAAAAAGAACTGGCTGAAGGGCCCAGGCAAAGAGCTGGCAGATAAATTCGCCGCTGCCGGCTACGAGCTGCACCATTACGATTTCGCCACCGGGCTGGAACTGGACAAAGACAACACCCTGCTGGCTCCGGCACTGGCGGAACTGGCCAAAAAGCACGATTTCAGCCGGGTGAAAGGAGTGGTGCTGCTCTCGGATGGCTGGCTGCGCGACGCTTCTCTGCAGCAGGTAAAGCAGCTCGGATGCCCTTTTTACGCCATCACGGACACCACGACAGCCAAGAAGGCCGATTTGAGCGTAGTTCGCGCCATCACCAACCGCCAGGCTTACCGCAACGAGCCCACCCTCATCCGGGCCGAGGTTAATTCCGCCAACTACAACGGCCCCGCCACCGTGAAGCTCTGGCAGGGGAATTCCCTGCTCGGCAGCCAAAGCGTGCAATTGAAAAGCGGGGTTACCGCGAACGTTGATTTCACCCACCGCTTCCCCAAAACCGGCTTTTTCCCCTTCCGGGTGGAGGTCTCCGCCCCCGGCCTGGGCGAACGCTCACAAAACAACAACAACTGGCCCGGCGCCATCGAGGTGCTAAATGACAAACAGCGCGTGGTGGTGCTCTCCGACAGCCCCGCCTGGGACAACAAGTTCACCCTGGACGCCATCAGCGCCAATCCCCGCTGGGAAGCCTCGCATTACCGGATTCGGGACGGCCAGGCCTATTCCGGCGAAACCGCTGCCGGAAGCCTGCCCGTGGAAAACCTCGCCGCGCTGGTCCTGATCAACCAAGGCGGCCTCCAACTGACTGGAAACCTGCTCAGTTACGTGACTTCCGCCCACAAACGCGGCGTGGGCATCCTCTGGCAAGGCCTGCCTCTGCCTGAACTGGCCTCGGTTCTGCCCCTGCAGAGGTCCAACATCACCGCTTCCTACCAGGGGTTTCTCACCCTCACCCCCGCCTCCGCCAAATACCCCATGCTCAGTTTCGACGCCGCGGAACTGAAAAATGTTCCACCCCTTGACTATTACTATGTGACGGCTTCCCGCGGAGCGGAGGTGCTGGGCAGCATAGACAACGCCCAAAACTCCCCCGCCATCGCCGTCGGGACCACAGGCAACGGCAAAACACTGGCCCTGGCCTTCCTCAACCTCTGGAAATGGCAGCTCCAGAGCGCGGGCGGCGGCTACCAGAAATTGCTGACCAACTCCATCACCTGGCTGGCAAACACCTCGCCCAGCGGCTACGAGGCCATCTATAACGGCAGCTATTTCCTGGGGGAGGAAATCAACTTGCGTCTCCGTGCCCAGGACGACATCCGCGCCCTACGCCTCGACCTAAATCCCCAGCTTACCATCACCGACGCCTCCGGCAAGGAGGTCTTCCGCGATTACCTAACCCAAAGCGAAGGTGAGTATTCCGCCCGCTTCAGCCTGGACAAGGCCGGTGCCTACAGCTTCCAGATCGCGGACAAAGTGAGTGGGGAAAAGAGCGGCGGGCGCTTCAATATAGCCGATTCCTCCATCGAATCCCGCGATTTCGATTTCAACCTGCCCCTGCTCTCGTGGCTAAGTTCGGATACAGGTGGAAAACTTTTCAGCCCAGGCTCCCTGAAAGAGTTTCAGCCCCTGCCGGCCCAAACCAAAACCATCGAACAGCGCGCCGACATTCCTCTCTACCGCAAATGGTGGGTGCTGGCCATCTTCATACTCTCCTTCTGCCTGGAACTCTTCTTCCGCCGCAGATGGGGACTGCTCTGACCCGTTAATTTACCGCGACAAAATGACGGCTCCCTTTCAAACCGGGAGGGCGAGCCGGTTGATCGAGCCCGTAGGGTGACATAAGGATAGCGAGGGAACGTGAGCCCCTCGTATACTGGATTCCGGATCAATATCACCTCGCAAGCTCTGTGACGTCCGGGATGACGTGGCCTCGGAGCCTGGCGTACAGCGAACGCAGTGAGCATGGACGACAGGAGGTATTGGAATAATCATTCATTGCTGCCGTCGATGCTCGTTCCTCGCTCGACGCCAGCGTATGGTCGGGCCGTTAAGGCTCTTTCTTTGGCCTTGGTTTCGCCTCCCGCATGATTCCCGCATTTGATGCGGGCATTGTGCAAGGGGCGTGGGAGAGGGATGGTCGCGGGCGCTAAGGGCCTGTTTGGCGGGGCATTGCGGCGGCCAAGGGTTTATAGCTCTTTAGGTCAACCCTCTCTTCTGATCATCACGATGTAGCCCTCGAGGTCCGTAAAGCCATAGGAGGAGTAAAGATGCCGGGCAGCGGCGTTTTCAGCGTGAACCTCCAGTTTGGCCTGCCAGCCGTTATCGCGGGCGATGGAAAGGGCTTCCTCCAGCAGGGCGCAGCCGATGTCCCGGTTTTGGAATTCGGGCGACACGGCCATGTGGTGGATGTAGAGCCTGCGGAAATCGTGGCTGAGCCAGGCTGTGCCCACAAGAATGCCGTCCAGCCAGGCCAGGAGCATGGTCCCGTTCTGGCTGAGGTTGTTCTGCACAGCTCCGAAGCTGTCAGCCCGGGCGGGGTTACTGATCCCGGTTTCGAGCCAGATGGCGGTAATGCTCTGGAAGAGGTCGGGATCGAGTTCCCGGCAGCGGCTAATTTTGAGGTTCAATCGAGCTGGGGTCGCCCACAACTGCCCGGAACAGCGCGGCGTGGCGAGTGAAGCGGAACACGGTGTCGAAAAGCACCACGAAATAGCTGTCCGGATAGCGGTCTATTTTGAGCAGGTAGTTTTTGTCCTCCCAGGCATGGAAGCTGAGCTTCACCCGGGAATTGTCGTTCAGCATCAGGTCCACCTCACATTCCGGGGCGGGGACGGAAGAGGCCGGAGGCAGGGTCTCGCCGCTAAGCATGGTGTGCGAACCTAGATGGGAAAGGGCGTTCAGCAGTTTGCCCATCACCAGGTTGCCCGGCGGAATGTCGAAATCCTCAATCTTGTCGCTGTAGTGCCAGATATCGCCGTTGCGGGTCAGCTCGTAGCTGTTTTTCTGGTGCTTTACATTGATGGTGAGCAACTGGTCGGGAAAGAGGCTGAGCGCGTAGGGCGAGCGCCAGGATTCCAGCTTGGGGCCATAGAAGGAGTTCACCTTGCTCCGGATCTGGAAAACGTTGGACCCGCCGGCGAAACAGAAGTAATCGAAGGGATTGCCCAAATCGCCGAACCAGACCTCGCGCAGCAGCTTGTTTCGGGCGTCGAACGCCTTGATTCGCAGGGCCTTGTCCTTCGTGAGTCGATACTGTTTGAGGGCCTCTTTGCCGGAGGCGATGGGCTCTGTGGAATATTGCTTCAGGATCACATCCCGCATGAAAAGCTGGAAATGGCCTTCCTCCACGCCCCACGCGACGGGTTTGGTAATGCGCCATCTGCCGTTTTCCAGGGCGAAGGAGATGCTGGTGTCCGGGCTGGCGATTTCGATGGCGGCCACCGCCGTGCTGTCGGCGCTGAAGATTGCCCTGCTGCTTTCCCGGTCGCGGCGGGTGAGCACTAGTATGACCACCGACGCCAGCATCAACAGGAAAACAGCCAGCAGAACCAGCTTGTTCTTTTTCACAGCGTCCCCCGGTTCGAGCGCCTGTAAGCCTGCGCGAAGCCCACAAAGGCCAGAAGCAGCAGAGGCAGCAGGATAGCGGTGAGCTTGAAGCCCAAGGTGAGGTTGGATATCGTTTTGGCAGGTTCGGCGGGGCGCATCTGGTTCCTGCCCATGTAAACGTCCACGCCCAGGCGGTTATAGACCGTCTTTTGCGAGCGCAGCTTCACCATTTCGGCGCGTCCCAGCAGGTGGTCAATGGCGTTTTGCACCATGTAGGCGCCGGAGCCGAATTCCAGGTTGAACTCACTGTCTCCGAAGAGGATGACGCGGCCCCTGGGGTTGGAGGGGTGGAAGGTGCTGTCCGTAAGTGCTTGGGAGAAAAAGCTTTTGAGCGGGCCGCTGAATTCCGCTGCTACGGTCAATGGCGGCATGCTAAGCCAGCCGGGTTCCTGGCTGCGGTTGATAGCTTCCTCGATGTTGAAATAAGGCCCTATCAGGGAATTTGACTTTCCGGAGGTCGTCAAAACAGGCAAGCGCTTCAGCTTCGAGCCAGGCATCGTGACCAGTTCCGAGGCTATGTTCATCACGATGGGATCGAAACCGAGGGCGTAAGGCACATCGGGATTTGGTTTCAGCCGGGGGAAGAAGGGATAGGGCACCTGGGTGCCGAGGCCGGAGCCCCTGCCAAGCTCGCATTCCTCATCCAGAACGATGTTTGGCTTGATGAAAATCCCGTAGTGTTCCAGCAGCCGGAAGACGTTGCTGTTCACCTCCGAAACGCCCGTGCCCTGGGAGCTGTAGGTCACCAAAGCCCTGTCCTGAAGCATCACCACCTCCCCGCCCCGCATCAGGTATTGGTCCAGATGGTAGAGCTGAAGGGTGGAAAGCGAATCCACCACGCCCATGCAGAGCATCACAGGGGCCTGGGGCAGGCTGTCCAGCCTGGTGACTTCGAGGTTGTAGTTCTCCGTCAGTTCCAGGAAAAAGGTCGCCACGTTGTCCTGATAATAGGCATACTGATACATCAGGGCCAGCGAATCGGCGAAGAAAGCAACCTTGGGCAGCGTTTCCGGCTGAAGTTTGTTAACCTCTTTGAGGAGTTGGTATTCCAGCATTGTCTCCATGCCCGGGCGCAGATACATCGATGAGGATTTGCCCCCGCCTTCAAAGCTCACACCGAAGACGATTTCCTTGCTCACCATCTTGTCTTCCTCATAGATGGTGGCATTCAGGGGCGGGATGTTGTATTGCCGGGCCTCGTCGATAAGCTCTTCGGTGCTTTTGGCCCGTACATACTCATATTTTAGCTTGCCGCGGGAATTGCGCTGAAACTCTTCAAGCATGTCCTTCAGGTCGCGGTTCAGGCTGCTCAGTTGCTGGGGCAGGTCGTTAGAGGCGAAGACTTTAACCACCACCTTTTCCTGCAGGGAGCGCAGGCTGGCTTTGGTGGCCTTGCTGAGGGAATGGGCGCGGCGGCTGCTGGCATCCAGGCGCAAATAGAGGAAGCTGGCCAGAATGAGCGCGAGGACGGCGATGAGGATTTTGACGGCGTAGGTTCCGAAAATTTGGCTGCGGGTGTTCATGTTATCTCTCCTGCATCAGGTTTGCACTCTGGAGGCGGAATTGAGCCAGCAGCATAAAGATGAAGGTGACCGCGGCAAACCAGATGAGGTCGCGGGTGTCGATCACGCCTTTGATGAAGCTATTCAGATGGTAGTCGAAGCCGAAATACTCGAGGGCGGCAAAGAGCTTCAGGGGAATCAGTTCGCCCAGGCGGCCCAGCAGGAACAGGACTCCGGAGATGGCCAGGGCGATGATGAAGGCCAGCACCTGGTTTTCCGTGAGACTGCTGGCAAAGATGCCGATGGCGATGTAAGCCGCCCCGGCACAGAGCAGGCCTAGGTAGCCGGTGAAAATGGCGCCGGCATCCACTCCGACTCCGAAGATGAAGATCAGGGCGGCAAAAACGAGGCTAAAAGCCAGAACAGTGGCCAGTTGCGCCCAGGCAGCCAGGAATTTTCCCCAAACGATGTGCCCCAGCCTGATGGGCAGGGTGGAAATCAGCTCCAGGGTCCCGCTGCTGCGCTCTTTGGCGATGCTGCCCATGGTGATGGCCGGGATGAAAAAGAGGAACAGGGAGTGCATCCTGGCCAGGGTTTCACGCATGTCCGCCACGCCCAGCTTGAGGGCCGTGAGGGCAAACCAGATGCCGGCAGCGAGGAGGAAAACGCCGAAGATGATGTAGGTGCCTAGGGAGCGCAGGGCCAGCGAGTATTCCTTTTTGGCGATGGTGAGGGCGGGATTCATTGCTGCTCCTTGTTGTTGTTGCCGTTTTCCGGGGGCAGGTCCTCCCCGGGGCAGATGAGGTCACTGTCGATGGGGTCATGCCTGGCCACCAGTTTGCCAATCTCCTCCTGGGGAAGCTGGGGCTCCTCCTCCACCGGGATTTTCTCCTGCGAGGTAAGCTCGTGGAAGATGTGTTCCAGGCTTTGCTTTTCCTGGTAGATGCTCAGCAAGTGCCAGCTCTGGGCTGCCACGAAGGCTGAAAGCTCCCTGCGGATGTCGGTTTCTGGCGGGGCAAGGAAATGCAGCAAGCAAGCCTCTCCGTTTTGGGATTGCGAATCCAGCTTCACCTCCGGGTATTGACTCAGCCAGGGATCAAAATCCGGTTCCACCGCCTCGAGTTCCAGAATCACGCGCTGGAAGCCGGAGATGTGGGCGCCCAGGTTTTCAATCCTGTCGTCAACTATCACGCGGCCCTTGTTGATGATGATAACGCGCGAACACAGGGCCTGCACTTCCTGCATGATGTGGCTGGAGAGCAGCACGGTCTTGGCCTGTCCCAAGTCGCGGATGAGTTCGCGGATTTCCATGATTTGGTTGGGGTCCAGTCCGCCGGTGGGCTCATCCAGGATGAGCACTTCTGGATCGTGGAGAATTGCCCCCGCCAGCCCGGTGCGCTGCCGGTAGCCCTTGGAAAGCGTGGCGATGCGCTGGTTCCAGACCTCGTCCAGGCCGCAGGCTTCGCGAACGAATTCCAGCCTTTCCCCCAGCTTCGCCTCTTTCATCCGGCGCAGATGGCCCAGGTAGATAAGGAATTCCCCCACCGACATTTCCGGGTAAAGGGGATTGTGTTCCGGCAGATAGCCGATGCGGGCGCTGGCGGTGATGGGGTCGTCAAAAACGCTATGCCCGTCAAGCTCGATGCTTCCTTCATCCGGCTGCAGGTAGCCCACCATCATGCGCATCGTGGTGGTCTTCCCAGCGCCATTGGGGCCCAGAAAACCCACTATTTCGCCGCTTTTCACAGCGAAGCTAACCCTGTCTACGGCCTTGATCTGGCCAAAGCTGCGCGACAGACCTTTGATCTCTATCATCTCGTTACCTCATCATCATGCGCATAAAATTATTCTGCCCCGGGGGCTCCGCGAGCAGGATTTCGTCGCCTTCCTTCAGACCAGAGATCACTTCCACGTTCTGGAGGTCATTGGCGCCCAAGGTCACCGGGATGGGCAAAGGCTGGCTTGGCGGGACATTCTTTTGATCTTTGGCGGCCTTGTCCTCTTTGGGCTTCAGATACACGATATCCTGATTCTTGTCGTCGGTGAACACCGCGCGGATGGGGATCACCAATACGTTCTGGCGCGATTCGCCGATGATGGTCACCGCCGCGGTCAATCCGGGCTTTGCTGTTTCCCCGGTGGCGTTGATGCTGATTTCCACGGGAAAGACCTTGGCGTTGTTTTCCTTGATGGCCGCGGGAGCAATCTTCACGATCGAGCCGGAGAAGTCCTCGTAAGGCAGCGCATCCAGCTTGATTTTGGCTTCCTGCCCCAGATGGAATTTACCGATGTCCACCTCGTTGATATTGCTCTTCACCACCATGCGCGAAAGGTCCGCGATCTTCATCACCACAGTTCCCTCGCCAAAGCTGGTCAGGCTGGACTGCACCATTTCGCCTTCGTTCACCGTGCGCTCTATCACTGTTCCGGAAGCGGGCGCGATGACGTGGACAACCTTGCCGGGCACGTCCATGTCCTGGATAGCCTCATACTGGCTTTGCGCCTGGCGAAACTCGATTTCAGCCGAGCTCAGTTCGTCCCGGGCAGCGTCATAGCTTTCCCGGGGGATGTAACCCTTGTCAAGCAGGATCTTTTTGTCCGCCAGATCGTCCCGGGCGTTTTTCAGCCGCAGTTCCGCCCGGCTGAGCTGGGCTTTCGTGCTGAACAGCGTGTTCGCCTGGTTATAGTCCGGCTCGATGTCCGCGATCACGTCCCCTTTCTTCACGAAGTCGTTTTCGTCCGCGTAGAGTTTCACGATCCGGCCCGAAACCTTGGATTTGATAGAAACCACCGTCTCAGGCTGCAATTCACCCGTGATTTCCACCCGCGCCACGATTTCGCCCTTCGCCACCTTGTGGCTGGGAGCCGCGCCCAAAGCCGCCACCTTGCCCTGGGCAGCCTTTCCGCACTGCCTCAGCCCCAGAAACAACAGCAGTAATGCCGCCACTATGATTATGACTATCTTCCATTTTTTGCGCATGGGAATCTTACCGCCAATCTCTATTTGCCTTTTCCGGACATCTGATTTGGCGGCTGTTTCCCTGTCAATGAAAAAGCTCCGGCTCCCGGCAGAGGAAGGGCTTGGGGCCAAAATAGCGCCGCGCAGTTGGAAAAGACTCTCCAGCATTGCGGTTATTCCGCTGGAGTCGGGTAACAGAAGTCAATTTCTTTTCCGGTCCTTAGTTGCCTTGAGGTGCGGATATTTCCAATCCTGAATTTGAGTTTGTGATACTTTATCCCGTTATGTTCCAGCACCTTGCCATCTTCAATGATTTCAAAACCTACACCAAGGGCCAAACGCACCATTCTTTCATTACCTGACCAAGTTTCACAGTAAATGTATTCCAATCCAGGGTTTTCAAACAGGTATCCAACCCATAGTTGCAATGCTTCTTTGCCTATGCCCTTACCCCAGAAATCTTCCTCCGGGACGACAATGCCAACTGCCAAGAAGTCCGGATTATTCTCAATGAAGTAAGAAGAAACCCAACCAATATGAGTGCCATCCACTTCTATTTCAAACCGCATTCTTTTCTCTTGTGCTCCTTTTGACAGTCTTTCGGATAGCTTTTGGATAAAGCTCTGGGCAAATGTATCACTCATTTCCTCCCAAGGTGCATCCCATTTGGTCCATTCGAGCCCTTTTGTAAACCATTTCCGATAATCATTCAAGTCAGCATCGATCAGGTCTCGCAGAGTAACCTTTTGTCCTTTTATCTCGTTGGCCATGTTAAACCTCTCCAATAGCAAATCGGTATTCCGTATCCACTTCATGTCAGGTTGTGGCTGCCGAAAGCGGCTGTGTCTCCAAACTTTCCGGCGACATACTGGTTAACCTGGCTGTGTCGAGGGCTACGGACTGGCCTTCAACGCGAAAAACCCCTCTCGCGGCAACCCCCCACTTCCATTCGGGCGCCTGCGCTGTCAAAACCGCCGCTCCGAAGAGCAGGACAATGCACATCACAAAGCTTTGAACCGCCTTCATTTTTCCTCCCTGAGGCCGGATATTTACAATAAAACACTCTGGCCAGATTTTGTCAAACATGTCGAGCGAAATAGGCTCCTCCCGATGAATCTGTCAGATTGTCAGCGACAGGCAAAAGCGGACAAGTCTCCGCCGCTTCATTCTCTGCCAACCTTTACCTGCCTTGAAAAATTATTGGCCGATCTCCCTCCGAAAAGAATACATCCTGCTTGACATAATCACACAGCCGACAGATTTATCCCAAAAGGAACCAACTGCAGAGGAATGTCATGCGTGTCGCCATCGGCGGATTTTTTCACGAATCTAACACTTTCAGCCCCCTCGTCACCGGGGCGGAGGATTTCCTGATCTTTCGCCGCGAAGAAATATACGCTCATCAGGATGCCTATTTACTTGCCAAAGGGATCATCTCTTATTTCCAAGCGCAAGCGGGATATGAACTTGTGCCGCTGGTCTTTGCCCGGGCGGTGCCGAATGGCGAAGTGGACGCGGAGCTTTACGGCAGGCTCAAAAGCGAGTTTTTCAACTATCTACAGGAAGCCGGGCCCGTGGACGCCTGCGTGCTCGCCCTGCACGGTTCGATGCGGGTTCGGGGTATCGGTTCCGCGGAAAGCGACCTGCTCCTCGCCCTCAAGTCCGCGTTCCCCGGCCTTCCCGTCTTTTGCGGCCTGGACATGCACGCCACGATCACCCGGGACCTTCTGCGCTGCTCGGAAGCCTTGGTCGGTTTCAAAACAGCCCCGCACACCGATGCCTGGGAAACCGGATGGCAAACCGCCCGGCTGGCCGACCTGGCACTCAGCACCAAAACCAGGCTGCGGATGGGCGCTGCCCGCCTGGATTGCCTCATCGCCGGGGAAAAATCCGAAACCGACTTTGAGCCGATGCGCTCCCTGATCGCCGAATTGCGAGAAATCGAAGCATTCCCAGAGGTCTGCTCGGCCTCCCTGATTTTGGGCTTTCCCTGGGCGGACGCGGAGGAAAACGGCGTCACCGCGCTCGTAGTCACCCAAAACGACCAGGCCCTGGCGGATGCCTGCGCCCGCCGGATACGTGACAGTTTCAGCGCCCGGCGCGGCGAATTCCGCTTCTCCGTTCCGGCCTATCCTCCCGAACAGGCTCTCACCCTGGCTCTGCGGGATACCTGCAAGCCTGTGCTGGTCTCCGATTCCGGCGACAACCCCACCGCCGGCTCAACTTCCGACAACACCGCCGTCATCTCGTTGCTGGCAAACGAACTGAAGTACCTCACGCGCGGCAAAAGCATCACGGTTGCCGGTATCTATGATCCGGAGGCGGTCCGTGTCTGCGCCGGGCGAATGGGCCAAAGAATCTCCCTCCGGGTAGGCGGCAACTTTGACACCCAGTATTGCCAGCCGCTGAGGCTGCTAGGTGTTCCGCTGCGGGTGGTGGAAAACTTTGGCCTCTATACCACCACCCTGGTCCTTTTCCAGACGAAGGAATTCAACTTGATCCTGACCTCCAAACACATCGGCTTCACCGATTTGGAGCCGTTCCGGGTTTTGGAGATAGACCCCTTTGCCCAGAATGTCATCGTGGTCAAACTGGGCTACCTGACCCCGGAGTTACAAGGCATAGCCGCCAAAGCCTATCTGGCACTGACCCGCGGCTGCACGGACGAGGTTCTGGAGAGATTGCCCTATACCCGTCATTATGACCTGATCTGAACCATAACCGATTGTGATTTATGCGCATTAACTACCCGGTGCTTTACCGGACTCCTTCAGGATTACCTTTTCCACGATCCGTTCAATTCGTGGACAGGAAAAAGAGTCAGGCATACGAATTCAATACGGGTTTACTGATTGGACGGATTTCGAAGAGAAAAAGGACAAAGGGAAAAGGTTGGTGATGGGTCGGGGTCGGATATACTTATTTTCATACGGATTAACGGAGTTGTTTGGCTTTCTTTTCTTGTGCCGGGGCAATAATACGCTTATTATATCAGAGCTGATTGCCCCGTTACCAGCAGGAACCGTCCCAAACCCGCGAAGGAGGAAGGATGTTACGCCTTTTGAAGATTTGGAACACGGCCTTGGCAGCCTGTTTATGGCTGTTCTGTGGCGTTCTGGCCGCGGAGTTCGTCACTCCCGCGCAAGCTCTGGACAGTTCCGGGAAATGGATCAGGCACTTCCAGCCGGACACCGCCAGCCCACTGAAGCAGATGCAGGCGTATCAGGAGGGCCAGTTCCTTCCCATACCGGAGCGGTGCGTTTACTCCGGTGACGACGGCTTGCCGGAGCTTTATTATGTTCGTTTCGCCGACGACACCTTCGCCATCCTGCCCGCGGATGACAACTTTCCACCCATCCTCGCCTATTCTACCGAACCGGGGAGGGTGGGCGAAACGCTTCCGCCGGCCTTTTACGCGCTTATGGAAGCCTACGCCGCCAATGTGCGCCACGGCAGGGCTACCGGCACCGCGAGGCCCGGGCAACAAAGACTCTGGCAGCAACTGGCGGCCGGTGACTTCTCCTTCCTCGACGTCACGCGTGAAGTCCGTCCCCTGATAGAAGTTAGCTGGAATCAATCCTGGCCGTACAACGAACTCTGCCCCGCCGATCCCGCCGGCCCGGGCGGACATGTTTACGCGGGGTGCATGGCCGTGGCCATGGCCCAATTGATCAAGTATTGGAACCGCCCCATTCAGGGAATCGGCTCAAACAGCTACATTTGCCAACTCCACGGCTATCAGAGCGTGAACTTTGGAGAAACGACCTATCAGTGGGACCAGATGCCTCCTGCGTTGCAAGCTCCCAACCTTGCCGTTGCCACCCTCCTGTACCATTGCGGGGTGAGCATGAACATGCAGTATTCCTATACGGGCTCGGGGGCAAACTGGTACGCCGGGCTGGATGGACTGAGGAATCACTTTGGCTTTCCCGAAGCCACATCCCTTGAGCGGAATAATTGCTCCGACAGCCAGTGGACCGATACTTTGAAGGAACAACTGGACCAGGGCATTCCGCTTTGGTTCGGCGGCTCCGACCCAACCATGAATCACGCCTTCAATCTAGACGGATACCAGGCCGGTGATTATTTCCATGTGAATTTCGGCTGGGGAGGCAGTGGGGATGGCTATTATAATATTGATGCCATCAATTATTTATCATACAGTTTAAACACAGACCAACGCGCGATAATCAACGCTGTCCCGCAAGGCTACACCGTCGATGGCGCCAGGATCAGGCTTGGCGCCCATGACGCCCAGATCACGCATCCAATCACGGTCAGCATCTCCACCGACCCCATACTGTCCAGCTGGGGTGTGTACAGTTATAGCCTCAGCATCTCCTATCCCTGCGAAGGCCTGCAATTTGACGGCGCCGAAACCGTCGGAACCATGTCCGAAGGCGGAAACATACTGGTGAATAGCCCTGAGCCCGGGCTGCTGCAAGTATCCTGGACCGGAGCCAATCCGCTTGTCGGCGGCGGGTCACTGCTGAAGCTCATTTTCGTGGGCAGGGAAACCGGAACCTATCTCATCAGGCCTGTCGCGGCGGAATACGCGGGGGTGAGCGTGAATGACTTGGGAACGGCAACGGCCAACGTTTTCAGCACCATAGACAGCCCCGCCGGGAGCTCGCTGCAGCTTTCCAACGCTTTGGGGGTGGATTACGGCGAAACCGCGACCCTGAACCTCCTCACATCCTATCTGCCTCCCTCATGGGACATTACGCATTATGAGTTCGACCTCGCTTTTCCTCCCGACAAGATTACCTTCAGTGAGGTCCAAACCTCCCAAACCCTCTCTGCCTGGGCGACCGGCGTCCTTGCCGAGCTTCAGGGCCCGGGTTCGCTGCGTGTGTCAGTCGATAGCGATGAGCCCATCACGGGGCTGGCGGATTTGCTCCTGAAGGTCTGCTTCACCGCCGTCGGCAATGACTCCAGCCTCGTTGTGGCGCAGGTTCAGCTCAATAACTTCTTCTACAATGGCTTTGCCGTCCCGGGAACCGTCAATGCCGTCGTGAGCCTGGCTCCGGTGAGTGCCGTTTCCGAAGGGTTCCCAGAAACCCCGCTGCAAATCTGTGCCTATCCCAATCCCTTCAAAACCGGCACCGAAATAAAACTTGCCCAAACCAAGCAGGCGCCCCTGACCCTAGAAATCTACAACCTGAGAGGGCAGAAAGTGTATTCTCTCTTTGAAGGCATACTGCCGGAGGGAAACCACAGTTTCACCTGGCGGGGCCGCGACCAGGCCGGAAATGCCCTCGGCCCGGGCATCTATTTCCTCAGGGCGAAAACCCCCAACAGCCTGCAAACCAATAAGCTTATCCTGATTCGGTGAAATCTCTCACAGGTTTGTAATACTGCATCCGGCCGCAGCAACGCCCTGCCAGCCAGGCCCTTAGCACCCGCGATATTCCCTCTCCCACGCCACTTGCACGATGCCCGCACCGGACGCGGGAATCATACGGGAGGCGGGACCAAGGCCAAAGAAAGGGCCTTAACGGCCAAGCCACACGCTGGCGGCGAGCAAGGAACGAGCATCGACGGCAGCGGGGTTCACATCCTATCATCCATCCGCCCTTTCACGCCCTCCGGGTTTGAAACTGTTTCTTTTCTCTTCGTCCTCTATTTCACATTGAAATTATCCATGAACTGCTGTAGGATGGCGGCACGGGAAGGGTGGCGGAGTTTCCTGAGGGCTTTATCCTCGATTTGGCGGATGCGTTCGCGGGTTACCTGGAAGATGTTTCCGACTTCCTCGAGGGTGCGGTGGTAGCCGTCGTCGATGCCGAAGCGGAGGCGAATGACGCGTTCCTCGCGGGTGGTGAGGGTTTTGAGCACCTCATCGACCTGTTTTTTAAGGAGGGAGCGTTCGGCAAGGCGTTCGGGACTGATGATGGTGCGGTCTTCGATGAAATCGCCGAGGATGGAATCTTCGGAGTCGTGTCCGATGGGTTTGTCGAGGGAGACGGGTTCCTTGGAGATGGAGAGGATGGATTTGACCTTTTCGACGGGCATATCGAGGACTTCGGAGATTTCTTCCGGGAAGGCATCCCGGCCGAGTTTTTGCTGGAGGCGGCGGCTGGTGCGGTTGATCTTGTTGATGGATTCGATCATGTGGACAGTGATGCGGATGGTTCGGGCCTGGTCAGCAATGGCCCGGGTGATGGCCTGGCGAATCCACCAGGTGGCGTAGGTGGAGAATTTATAGCCCTTGCGGTAGTCATACTTTTCCACGGCGCGCATGAGACCGGTGTTTCCTTCCTGGATGAGGTCGAGGAATTCGAGGCCACGGTTGTTGTAGCGTTTGGCGATGGAGATGACGAGGCGGACGTTGGCCTCGATCATTTCGTTCTGGGCTTTTTCTTTGTTGCGTTCTGCGCGGTCGATTTCGCGGAGGAGGAAGATGAGGTCGTTTCCGGTCATCTTGGTTTCGAGCTCAACGCGGCGGATCTTGCGGCGGGCGTTCTTGATTTTGCGGAGGGTTTCGATGAATACTTCTGGGTCGATCTTGGTTTCGGCGCGGACTTCCTCATAATCCTCGTCGGATTTTTTTGCGCGGCGGCCGTAGGTGCAGATTTCGTCGATGGTATAGCGTTTGATGCGGGTGAGATCGGTGATGCTGTTATAGCTTTCCTCGATGCGTTCCACGAGGGAGCGGACGCGGTACACCATGCGCTTGATGAGCTTTTCGTTGTAGGTGAGAAGGTTGAAGTTGTCGATGACCTGGTTTCTTAGGGCGTCGATCTCTTCCTGGCGGGAGGCGTTTCCGGCGTCGTCATAGTCGCAATTGTCGAGGATGATGCCTATTTTTTCGAAGATGGCGTCGTTGGCCTTGAGAACGTCGCGGAACTGGTCAACGATAATGACATCCTGTTTTTTATCTATCCAGGTGCCGATGTCCACGCGGAAGATTTGGTCGAGGCGGACACGGCGCTCGCGGTAGCGGTGGAGGAAGTTGTACATTTCGCGGAGGGTGGAGCCGGACTTGAAGACGTTTTGGTTGACCATCTTTTGGTAGGTTTCGATCTTCTGAGCCACGCGGACCTCGCCTTCGCGGTCCAGAAGGGGAACGCGGCCCATTTCGCGGAGATACATGCGGACAGGATCATCGTAAAAGCGCTTGGACTTGAATTTCTTGGGGGGAGCGGGTTTGCGGAGGGCGGCTCCCTTGGTAAGGCGCTTTTCGGTTTCGTCGATGATCTCGATGCCGTCCTGGCGGAGGTCGAAGATGATGTCGTCCACCTTGTCCAGGAAGAAGGGGCTGTTGGGCAGAATGTCATTGATCTGCTTAAAGGTGATGTAGCCGGTGTCCTTGCCGAGATCGACAAGTTTCTTCAGACATTCGTTGTAGGTGATCATTAATGCTCCTTTCGAGGCGGGACCTCTCAGGTGAGAAGGCCGCGCACCACTTTTTTCGTGAGGCGGTTGAAGGCTTGGGAGAGCTTTTTCTTCTCTTCGAAGAGAGAGAGGTTGTCCGGCTCAGCCTGGATTTTGCGGTCAAGCTCCAGCATATCGCGCTGAAGTTTGCGCATTTGCACCTGGTTCAGGACGTCGCTGAAGCTCATTTCCTGCAGGTCAGCGAAGAGAAAGTCTGCCAAGAGGTCCCTTAAATCCTTGTTTTCAATGTTATCCAAAAGACGGGCGGGCTCTTCAATGGCTTCCCGGTCAGCATGTGCGGCCAGATATTTGAAGAGCTCGCGGTATGATCTATTCACAAAATAATCCGGAGTGAGGGTTTCGGCAAGTAAATTGAACGAATCTGCAGATTGGAGGGCGAGGATGAGCAGGTGGCGCTCCTCGGCGTTTTCTTCGAGGACGGGCACAGTGTAGAGCCGGGCTGGCTCTTCGGGGGGAGCGGTGGTGCGGCGCAGCTTGGAGAAAACGGCGCGGGCGGAAATGCCGAAGGATTCAGCGATTTCGCGGGCCAGAAGTTCGCGGCGGACGGGATCCCTGAGGGCGCGGACGGCGTCCAGGATAGTGTCGATGCGTTCTCCGGCTGGCGTTTTGGAGGGGGTTTCAGCCAGGAAGCTGATCACGCTTCGGGAGGCGGCAATCCTTTCCCGGAGGGCTTCGGGGCCTTCTTCGAGGATGAAGCTGTCCGGATCGTGCTCTTCGGGAAGCTCAACGATGAAAGCCTCGAGGCCTTTGGAAAGACAGAGCAGGGCGGCGCGGACGGCGCTCTGGACACCGGCGGCGTCACCATCGTAAAGCAGGTAGGCGCGGGGAGCGTAACGCGTTAACAGCCAGACCTGGTCTTCGGTTAGGGCGGTGCCTAGAGAGGCCACGGAATTGAGGAAGCCGGCCTCGTAAAGCCTCAGGAAATCGAAATAGCCTTCGCTGATGAGCACACTTCCGGCTTTGGAAATCTCGTATTTGGTCTTGAAGAGGCCGTAAAGCTCGTGGCCCTTGGTGTAAAGCTCGGTTCCGGCGGTGTTAACGTATTTTCCACCGGGGGCGCCTTCTTCCAAAACGCGTCCGCCAAAGGCGATAACCTCGCCGATGTTGCTATGGATAGGAAACATCAGGCGCCCGCGGAAGAAATCCACGAGGTTCCCTGAGTAGTTTCCGAAGAGACCGGATTCCTTTAGCAGCGAGACTGAATGGCCTTCCTTGAGGAGGTGGTTGAGCAGAGATTTTTCACTGGCGAGGGAGTAGCCGAGCTCGAGGGATTTTGCAGTTTCGGGGCTGAAAGAGCGTTTTTGGAGGTAATCGAGCACCTTCTGGCCGTGTTTGAAGAGGTTTTCGCAGTAGAAATCCCGGGCGGTGGTGTAAATCTGGAGCAGTTGGTCGCGCTTGGTGGAGACAGTTTTGGTGCGGTCGGAATCCGGAATGGCTATCCCGGCGCGGGCAGCAAGTTTTTTGAAGGCCTCGAAAAAGGTGAGCTTCTCGTATTCCTGCACGAAGGTGAAGACGTTTCCGGCCTTGCCACAGGCGAAGCACTTGAAGATCTGCCGGGCGGGGTTCACGTTCAGGGAGGGGTTGGTGTCCTGGTGAAAGGGGCAGATACCGCGCCAGTTGGCGCCCGCGCGCTTCAGGGGCAGATAGCCCTGGATAACATTCACGATATCATTGGCGTGGCGGACCTGTTCGATGAGGTTTCTATCCATCTATATTTTCACCAGGGTGACCCCGCTGCCGCCCTCGGAGGGGACTGGCGTGTCGATCGAGACCACCGTTTTTTTTCTTTTCAGATAGTCGCGCACCTTGCCCCTGAGGGCGCCGGTGCCTTTGCCGTGGACGATCCGGAGGCTATGGAGCCCGGCGAGGGTGGCGTTGTCCAAAAACTCGTCTATCAACGGCCGGGCCTCGTCAAAGGTGAGGCCGAGGAGCTTGAGCTCGGTGGCGGCCTTGGGCGTGGCGTGGGTTGTGGCCAGAGGCTGGGTTTCCCGGGTCTCGGGGCAGGCGAACACTTCGTAAAGGCTGTCCACCGGCACGCGGAAGCTGATGCCGTTCATGTCCACGTTGGCGCTACTGTCACGGATTTCCAGGAGGATGGCTTCGGTTTCAAAACCTGCCAGCCAGACCCGGTCTCCGGGCTTGGGATCGCGGGCCAGGGATTGGTTTTTGGTCCCGGCCGCGGCGAGTTCATCACGGATGTCCTGCAATTTACCGGAGATTTCATGCAATTTCCTTTCCGAAAGGGCCTTGCGTTCTTCCCGATCGAGCTTGCGGAGCTGTTCCTGTTCCTGCTGGTAAAGCTTTTGCTGGGAGATGAGCTCGCTCTGGAGCTCTTTGATGAACTTCTGCTTGCGCTGTTTCAGCTCTTCCTCGAGCTTGCCCTCTCGGCTTTCCAATTTGTTCAGCTTGGCCTCGAGGTTGCGGGTTTTGAGCTGGTATTCGTAGGAGGCGCGGCCGAGGGCCTTTTTTTCTGCCTGCATCTTCTTCAGGAGTTCGGTGAATTCGAGGTTCTGGCTGCCGCTGAGGCTCTTGGCACGTTCGATGAGCTCCGGGAACAGGCCCAAGGAGGAAGCCACCTCGATGGCGAAGCTGTCGCCGGGAATCCCCGGGGCGAAGCGGAAAGTGGGGGTAAGGCTGTTCAAATCGAACTGCATGGAGGCGTTGAGGCAAGCGGGATGGGTTTCAGCGAAAATCTTGAGGGCGGTGTAGTGGGTGGTGACGATGGCCTTGCAGCCGATTTCCGTGAAGCGCTCCAGAATGGCCTGGGCAAGGGCGGAACCCTGCTGGGGGTCGGTGGCGGCACCGATCTCATCGATGAGCACCAGGCTGTTTGAATCCGCCTGGACAAGCATCCGGCCAATTTTCTGAATGTGCGAACTGAAGGTTGAGAGGGCGTTTTC